>CEQY01200797.1_pt1 | contig 20295 bp, 20 predicted proteins | sample 361391 | NCBI WGS metagenome assembly CEQY01 (sample SAMEA2621075, study PRJEB7988) | marine metagenome | isolation source: saline water (ENVO:00002010), including | reverse complement strand
AAAGAAAAGGGTATTTGAGCTGGCCCTGCATATTGAGTAAAACAAACGGTGTGTAACATCCACCCATAAATAGATAGATGGCAGCATGATCAATTTTCTTATAGAGCTGCTTATTTTTTTCCGCTGGCATGAAGTGGTAAAGACAGGAGGCACTAAACAAGATAGTAAGTGAGAGTCCATATACTATATAAGCTAGAACATGTTCAAAACTAATTTCAGGCTTAAGAAGTAGTATGGGAAGTCCTATGAGGCCTAATAATACACCAGGTACATGAGTTGCAACATTTACTTTTTCTTCAAGGGGAAATAATTGAATAGAGATTTCACTCATACTAAACCGATACAATATTAATAATAAATAGACTTAAACCCGCTATAACTAAAAGGGCATTACGAGAGTTTACTAAAAATTTCCCCATACGGAAAATCTCATTTTTTGAATTGCTTCCAATGAGTTTTGGAGCTTTTTTTTCAATAGACTTCATATAAACGTTATCTTGGAAAATCATGATTTTTAGGACAAAAAGTATTCCTAGAAAATAATATAGCATATGAGGGATATCCGGCATCCAGACTCTAAGAGCTATGAAGGGGAGGACAATAAACACGAAAAGTCCAATAAACACCTGAAAGATTTGTTTAAAATAAAAGCTTTTTAGGTTACTGCTTGTTTTAGCCATGGCAGATACTCTTGACGATGAAATTGATCTTTCACAATTTCTAGTCCAATTCCTTTGGGTTGATTAGAATGGCCATCACTTTTTCTCACCACTCTTGCCTTTAAAGTTATAGGTGATTCTGTGAGGATTTGTAAATCTAGGACGTCATTTAAGCTAAATTCATCCAATTGGTATTGATCTGAAATCCTTGCGAACACACCAGTTTTTGAAAGATTAAGGGTTTCAGACGTTAATTGAAGTTCAGCTGTGTTAATTTTAATCGGTTTTGCCATCTCGTATCGAGTAGGAGTCAACCACCAACGAAGCTTAGGCTCATTAATGACAGCTTTAATTTCTTGAGAATAAAAGGGTTTTAAGGAAATGCCAAATAAGACAAAGCTCATGGCCACTTGGAAAAAGGTGTAGTCAGATCCATAAAAACCTACAATTGCATTATTGAGGAGAGTTACAAATAGGAGGAGGGGAATAGCTTTATATACATGTTTATTCATGAATATGGTCAAACAGCCTGTTAGAATCATTGCGGTCATTGTCAGCAGGTTGAGAGGAGTGAGCATACTGAATATTTTAAAAGTATCAGTAAATGGAATGTCATAGATTAAAACAATCTGTAAAGGAAAGCTCAATGCTATGGCAAAAGCAAGATAGGGGAACAGTATTAGGTAGTAGGGTTTATTCTTCATGGTTTCCACCTCGGTGAAATGAGTAACAATAACTTTTAATATTCATAACATATTTTCTAGCTTCATTTAAATTCTCGTCGAAAAGCCAATCGCGCTGATTTCTTTCAATGGCTTTTTTGACTCGAAATGCACCTGAATTATAACTCGCAAGGAGTATATCTGTCATAGGAACATCATTAAGAAAGACTTTGGTTAATAGTTTCTTTTTTTCCTGACTGGCCCAATAACGTGAGAGATAATTTAAGTAAAGGATTCCGCCTTCGATAGACTTCTCTTGGTTTAATCGCCAGTCATTTTGAGAGGTAATAAGTTTACTTTTTAACTTGTAACGTAAATTGACAAAAGATAGCTCCCCAAAACCAGGATAAATCTCCCAATCTTCTTTGACTCGTGCAATTTCTCGGTGGGCAACGGGGGTGACTTGGGTTAAGCCCAATGCTTTCGCTACGGAGAGTGCATAAGGATTAAACGAAGACTCTTGAGCAATAAGGGCTGCAATCAAGGAAGGATTGTATTGATATTTATCGGCGATATTAAGTATATTGTTTTTAAGTGATGGAGAAATTTTAAAGGGTGTAATCGTTATGTCCGCTACCTTCATTTTTTTAAGGCACTCAGGAACTTCTAATGTGTGGATGACTGGTAACTCGCTACCGACAGGATAATAGAGAAAGGCTATTTTATTGATATTACCAGGGAGCAAAGAGAGGTTTTTAAAATGAATTGTTATGGGATCATCAGGCTTTTTTGGCATGATGATTTCTTCAGACTTTAGCCAACGATTGAGTTTTTTATTGTTATAGACGATCTCATATTTAAAAGTTTTAAGCATGGCCTTGGGGTCTTTAATTTTAATACTTAAGTCATAAGGAGAGTTATAATATTGTCTATCTGGAGTCATATTTATTTCTACGTCATGTGATTCCAGTCCTCCTGATCGATTGACCGAAAATTCGTCGCTAATAAAAATATCTCCACCAAAAGGTGTCGTTGGGCCCGCGCATGAGATGAGTAAAAATAAAATGAGGGGAAAAAGTAATTGATGCATCCAATTTCTATTTTACCGATAAATCAGGAGAATCGGTACAAAACTCTGGTGTTAGGCTTAATAAATCTCGTAAAAACAGTCATTTAGACAATTCTTTGAAGCCTCTTTAAGTGTTCAATAAGCAAAAATTGTCATAATATTGTGCTAGTTGGGAAGGCTAAATAATCAAAATCACAAGGCGCTAATTGGAAACTAAAAACAAGATTTTAAAGTCTGCGTTAAGCTTATTTGCAGATCAAGGATATCCTCAGACTTCGATTCAACAGATTGCCAATGAGTGTGGGATTGCTCAAACGACAGTTCTTTATCATTTTAAGTCAAAGCAAAAGCTTCTTTTTGCATTGATCGATGAAGTTATAAAGCACAATCGAGAGTATTATTATTCAAGAAAATCCGAAGATATTAATCCGGTCGAAGGCCTTGTCCAATTTTGTCAGTCTAATCTCAGTTGGTGTTTTTACAATCAATCACAGGCTCATGTTCTCTTAATGTTATTCAATTTCTCTAAAACTGACCCAACTTTAAAAGAAAAGGCCACAGAAGTTATTAATAATGGACGAGATATTGTTGAAGACTTTTTGAAAGAAACTGATTTTAAAGGAAACTTAAGAGTTACCGCTGTCATTTTACAACAATATGTAAACGCAGCTATGTTTCATATTTTAGTAAGAACAGACTCTGATCATGAGTATAAACAGAATTTAAAAAATATTGAATTATTTGCTAAAAGGTTATTTTTTAATGAATGAATTTCCAGCGAAAAAATTTTCTCACAAAACTACAACAGCAAAAGGTGAAACTAGGGCATGGGTTGACTTAGGTGAACTTAAAACTCTTTGGTTTAATTCGGGCACACAATGCAATCTCGCATGTGATAATTGTTATATTGAGTCATCACCTACCAATGATAGGTTGGTTTATTTATCGCTAGAGGATTTAGAAACTCATTTAAACTCTAATATGTTCAACTCAGTCGAGTTAATAGGATTTACAGGTGGCGAACCTTTTTTAAACCCCAATATTATTGAGCTTCTAAAAGCTTCATTGGAAACCGGGCGTGATGTTTTGGTACTCACAAATGCTTATAGAGTTATATCTAGACATTTAAAAAAGCTAGACCAACTTAAAGATGAGTATGGAGAAAAACTTCATTTGAGAATATCGCTTGATCACTATACAAAAACCTTGCATGAAAAGGAACGTGGTGAAGGAACTTTTGATAAGACTCTTGGTACAGTTAAAGACCTATATGATAATGGCTATAATATCTCCATCGCTGGAAGAGCATTGTCTTCTGAAGATTTAGACCACGTGAGAAAAGGTTATGCAGATCTACTTTTGCAAAATAAAATTTCAATTGATTTAAAAAGCAAACTTGTGGTTTTTCCTGAAATGATTTCAGGTGAAGATGTTCCTGAAATCACCACTGCTTGTTGGGATATATTAGGAAAACGGCCTGATGCGCAGATGTGTGCGAGCGAAAGGATGATCGTAAGGCGAAAAAACAGTGACAAATCTGTGGTATTGCCTTGTACATTACTTGCTTATGATAAGCAGTTTGAACTTGGTCATGAATTGGATTTAGCAGATACTAGAGTCTATTTAAACCATGAGTTCTGCGCTAAATTTTGTGTTTTAGGAGGATCAAGTTGTTCTTCAGCGCTATAGGAAAAACTTTAAAAGTAGATAGTATAGGGCGAAAAAGCTCAAGAAAATAAGACCCACTTTAAAAAGGTATAATTCCCATTTTGCACCTCTAAATTGTTTAGGTATCTCGGAGCTAGTTAGGATCTTATAATTAAAGTAGGCATAAATAGGTCCAACCACAAAAGATAAGGTGGTTGCAAAATCTACGAATGCTCGCATGCTTTGTAAGAAAAGCTCAACTAATAGATAAGCTCCTAAAGTGAGTGTGATGAGCCATAAGATATAAGTTTTCGATTTTTTGAATGTTATTCTATCTGCTTCAGCTAAGATTCTTGGGAAGGCATCTAGGCAGGTTAATGTCGTGCTAAACATGGTTGTAAAAGCTGCTATTGAAATAAGTGGCTTGGACCAGTCGCCTAAGGCCCTTGAGTACAATTCTATCAATTGCCCTGCAAACCGAGCGGCTTGAGGGGCGAAGCTTATGCCGGAGCGATACATAACGAGATGACCTAAGGCCAAAAAACAGCAGGCTAAAATAGCTGTTCCGATAAAGCCAATTTGGAAATCTCTAATCGTCTCTTTAGGTGTTAGTTTTTCGAGTTTTCCCTTTTCAAGAGTCCACATGCTATGCCAAATGGGGACATCCATAGGAGCAGGCATCCAGCCGACAAGCGCGACTAAAAAAAAGAGGTGAGTTGAGTTTGAAATATCAAAAGAAATTGGCGGTAATGGTTTTGGGAAGGTTCCAAACCAAGCAGAGATGACTGAAGCAACGGTTGTTATAGTGAGAATTATCACGATAAGTTTTATAAAGTTATCGAGAATATTATATTTTCCAATCAATAGTATGACAGAGCTTATTATGAGTAATACCAATGTCATTTGAGCGGCAGACAGATCAAGCCCAAAAATATTTAAGGCAAGTCCTGCCGTTACCACGGTGACAGCGGCTTGCACTGAAAACATGGTTAGGAGAGTCATCAAATAGAAGATTGGTAAAACCACCTTCCCTGATTTTTGATAACCCTCAAGAAGACTCTTACCCGTTACTGCAGTATAAGCTGGACCAACTTTAAAAATGGGGTATTTAACAAGATTTGCAATGATAACAGCAAAAATGAGTTGCAACCCAAAGTCTGCACCGGCCCTCGTGGACTGTACTAAATGGCTGACTCCAATGGCAGCTGCGGCATATAAAAGGCCAGGACCTAAGCTTTTTAAATTGAGCATGGTTTCATTTAAGCTCTTGCTCAACTTGTCTGTCAACACGTCTTAAACGTTTTAAGATCAGGTTTAGTTCTTTAGGGTTACCTCTTTGAGCATAGCGACATTCTTGAAATTTTTGAACAAAGGTTTCAAAGTCTTTTGGGCTATCAAAGCAATTAGAAAATTTTCTTAATTCACTTAGAGTTTTTGTTTGTGAAAAATCGAGCTTAAACTTTTTCCCCCATTTATATAGGAGGCGATCAAGGGGATGGAGGTTTTTTGATACTTTGTTTCTATTAAAAAAATAAATACCTAATGAAACGAGAACCAAAATTATAAATCCCAAAATATAAAAAGCTTTTCGAGATAGCTTCAATGAATTTGAAAGATCTTTTTGTTTATTTCGATCATAGTTATCAAGAAATAAACTGACTCGATAATTAAGAGTCTCAAAGATATTTTTTATTTCATAATAGTTTGAACGAATCCAATTGTTTTTCTTTTCCTGTTCTATAGAGATACCTGTCGTTAAAAATTGACTCCCTCCTAGGTTGATCCTATCAGGTGCAATAAAACCGGTTGGGTCTATGCTAACCCAGCGACCTTCGTGGAAATATTCAACCCAGACATGGGCATCATTACTTTTAATTAAATAGAAATTGCCAACATTATTATACTGTCCACCTTGAAATCCGCTTACTAACCTGGTTGGGATCCCTTTCATTCTCAATGTAATACCCATAAGAGAGGCAAAATGAGTGCAGTATCCTTTTTTTGTTCTTAGAAAATCACTTATGGTCGTGAGTTGTCCTGGGGAAAGGGTATAAGTATATTTGTCATTTATAATTTTCTGTTTGAAGTTTTTTAAAAAAGTATTTAAGTCAGGGTGGTTAATTTGCTGAAAAAAATCTTGCACTGCTTTTGGTGAAAAATTTGGTAGTTGTAGATAGTAATCCTTAACTTTTGAGGTGAGTTTTATTCCTTTTAAGCCTTTTATATGTGAGTAAGCGGTAATAACGGCTTTTTTCTTTTTCGTGTAGCCTTTAAAAGTTGAATTGAGCTTATTGCTATAAAGACCCAAGTTTGAATCTACCACTTCTACAGGGGTGTTAAGAAGAACAAGATCACCTTCGAAATCCTGTTCATATTTTACGGTGTGTTTCATCATCTTTTCAGGAGTGTCATAATCTATCTTTTGAACAATTTGACCTGATTTTTTCCAGTTATACCCATCGGTATAATTTAAAACCCTTCCTCGCCAATAGAGATATTCAGATGGAAGGTTTGATTGAAGTTCAGCATAGAATGCGACTTGAGATGAAAGTTGGAGGTTGGTAGTTTCAGAATTGTTTATTTCTTTACTGTAGCCTATCTTCCCTTGTGGGACTAAATTTGCTGTAGGGAGAAATTGATAAAAACGTGGGAAAAAGATAAAGAGAATGACAGTAATTAAGGTAATGAAAAAGAATTGCCCCTTGTACTTCCAGAGACTCTTAATAATATTGACAAGAGAAAGAGAAGATTGAGTTTCATCAATGATGAACACTATTAGAAGCGAGACGAACGCATAAATGATATAATATAGGCTTGATGAAAACAGGGCAAATGCTCCTAGCCAAAGAAAAACCAAATAAAACTCATTTCTCCTTGATCGCTTATTTAAGATGAGTTGAGATATGAGATAAACCGCTAAATTAGGGACAGTTGTTTCAGGGATAATATAAAAACCTACGGTTTTAAAAATAAAATAGGAAGCTGCAAAGTTTGCATAAGCAACTATTGTCCAGGGTTTAAATAAAGCCGTCAGCAATAACAAGGCACTGAAGTAGCTTACCATCCATGGTTGCAAGTAATCATAGCTGAGAAAAAGAGCGGGGATTAGAATGAGAATTTTAATATCTTCTCGTAGGTTAAATGACACTCAATTGCTCCAAGCTCTTTTGGTAGTGGTAGTGACCTTTGTTAAAATTGAGAATTTTTTGGGGGAGTACGAGTTTCCAATTATTTCCTTCTTTAAAATTTTTATCAACCAAAAAGCTCATGTATTCTAGACGAGTTTCATGCTCACCCTCAAGTGCTTGGTAGTTTATCTCAATAGACTCAGACTGATCATCTGTATGTTTTTTCCAATACAGACTATCTGTTCTTGCAAAAACTTTCCAGTCGATGCGCTTAGCCGTCATTCCCGTTTGATAAGGGATATGAAATTGAAATTCAGACTCTACCTTATGATCTTTTTTTACATTCGATTCCACAAGTCGCCTTTGCGAGATGAAGCGTTTAGCAGGATAGACATAGAAGGATGCTTGTAGGGGGAAGTATCTCCAAACATAAAAAAGTTTATTATGCCCATAGGTAAACAGTTTAAGATTATTGAATCGGTAATATCCTCTTTGAAAGATTTGAAGAGCTACTTGGCGATTTTGTTCTGCCCCACTAAGCCCAATTTCAGAGCGAAGTTTGAGTTCTTCACTTATAAGCTCAATTTGCAATACTTCAGCACATCGATTTTCAGGTGTTTGGCTTAGTTTAAGATTTAAATTTAAGGGGTGAGAAAGAAAGAAATTACCCATATTAATTGAATCAACGGTGGTGTCTTGAATATATTTATGAGTTTCAAGCATGGTAATAACAAGGTAGGCAACCATAATAAAAGCTATGAGAAGTCCCATATTATTTGAATAGGATAAGGCCATGAGAAATATGAGAAAATTACAACCTATGAATTTAAAACCAAGTGCTGTCGGGACTATATAAACCTTAGTTCTCCTAGGGCTGATTTGATCCATTTTTTGAATGAAGCTTTCAAACTTGTTGGAGAATATCATATGAGAGTTTATGTTCGAAATTCACATCTGAGTTTTCAGGATGCACCAACCTATGTCCTGCAACAAAAGGAAAGATATAATGAATATCATCCGGGATAAGATAATCTCTGCCCTCGAGATAGGCCCACGCTTTTGCTACATTAATAATATCAATACCACATCTATTACTTAAAGGAATGAGCTCTTGATTGGTTCTGGTCCAATCCAATAAGCTATAAACAAGTTCAAATAATGAATCGTCAACTTTAAGGGTTGAAGCCTTTTTTTGATGCTCAACCAGCTCAGATGGTGAGATGATGGTCTTTATTTCATCTAAAGCAAGATCTCTATCCTGAAGTTTTAAAAGTTCAAGGGTGGATTGTTTATCGGGGTATCCCATTTCAAGTTTCATTGAAAAACGATCCAGTTGGGATTCAGGAAGATCAAAGGTTCCCACTTGCATATGAGGGTTCTGGGTTGCGACCACAGTAAAATAATCTGGAAGTTGATAATTATTTCCATCTACCGTTATCATCCGCTCTTCCATGACCTGTAAAAGCGCACTTTGGGTTTTTGGGGGGGCTCGATTGAGTTCATCAGCAAGTATGAGTTCTCCAAAAATGGGGCCTTGATGAAAATCAAAACTTTGAGAGTCTCGATTAAAAACAGGAGAGCCTATGATATCAGCTGGAAGAAGATCATTGGTGAACTGGATTCTTGAAACATTGAGCCCAAAGGATTTACCTAAAAATTTAACCAAAGTTGTTTTACCTACACCTGGTGCGTCTTCAAGCAGAGTATGACCTCTTGCTACCATATTGCAGATAACGAGTTTGATTTTGTCTTTTTTACCTTTGAGAATATCTTCAGATTTTTCGACGATAAGATTTATATTATGAGTAGACATAATAAAGATTGTATATCATTTCTTGGAAATTCAAAGACTTGATCATTAAATATTAAAAAGGAAGTTTGCCCCAAATGTAGAATCCGAGGTAGTTTCTATATTTTCCCCATTAAAATAAGTTGAGTAAATTGATAAACCAGAGTTCTTATTAAAGAAGATATTAAATCCATACGCTAATTGTAGATAGACAGCGTCATACTCTGTTAGAGAAAAATTTCCGTAGTTCTTTCCAAGATCAACATCAGCCGAATCAGTTTGTATAGAGTTTATGCGGGGAGCGGCAAATAACTCAAAGTTTTTTGAAAACGCTAAGGATCCTACTAAAGCAGCATAAGAAAAAGATGTAGTATCTGAGGCTCCATAACCTATTTCCATTGCCAAACTAGGTCCTTTAGCGTCTTGAGTGATAGCATATTTTGCAAATAGCGCCGTTGTAGCAAGGGATCCAAACTCCATAACAAATCCCATGTCAAAATTAGGGGAGAGCCCTGTGCCCATTCTGAGGTTAAAATTATTATTTACGTTACCTATGTCAAATTGGAAGTTACCTGCTCCAGCGGTTCGGCCTGAAGTCGTTGAACTAAATGGAGCAATTGAGCAACCGGATAATGCCAAGAAAACTGAAAGGGATAAAAAAAACTCTAGAACTTTCATCTAAAACTAAACTCTCCATAAAGTGGATAATGGTCACTTGCCGTTTTAAAGGTTTCGTACTCTTCAGAGACTTTTACGTAGCAGGTTTTATTCCCATCACGATAGCTATGTGAACCTTGTGGCTTTTTCTGATCACAACCAAGCTCTTCTCTGGACATATCATTTGGAAGCATAATTTGCGCTTGTTCGATCTGAATATTTGGGGAAACAAGAATATAATCCAATAAAAGTCTCAAAGGATTTTTACCGTAATGACTTGATTCATTGGTAAAACTAGAGGCTTCTGTCTTAAACCACGGTCTTGCAATTTTCATTGTATTTAAAAGAACCTTTTGGCCCTCAGATTCATCATCATAAATAGAGACATTGAGATCTCCCATGGCCAAATAATAACTATCTTCTGGCAGCGAGTTGATCCCATTTAATGCTACTTTATAATCTGTTTTGCCTGTCAAATACCATTGGAGAAATCTTAGTTGTTCTGCATTTCTATAATCATTAACCGAATGAGGATTTCCAAATCCAAATGAGGGAACTGTATGAAGTAAAATGATATGAACAATTTTGTCTTCAATTTTTACGGTGAGATCGGTAAAGTTTTTGTCAAAAAGCTCCATATCACCTGGGAGGGCACTCCCATCAGCCAATTTGTAGGGGGAGAGATCAAGATTAGGATTAAAATCCTTCCATTTTAAATCAGTGATGACCTTTTCATCTATAATTTCAAATTTACTTATTGCACCGGTACTATATTGACCTGGAAATACGCCAAAATTAACTTGGTCAGCATGCTCTCGCGCTCTGGAGGTGGAAGCTTCAGAATAATATGAACCATCAGGTTTTTTTCGCGCGTTCATACCTGTATTTGCTGGATTGAAAGTTTCAAAAGGGTAGGAAGTCCAGCCAATTTGTTTGGCGAGGTTTTTAATATTGGTTCCCTTCGTAGTTTGCTCGGAAGTTGGGACACCAGGCATATCATATTGAATTTCGTTAAGAGAGATAAAGTCCGGCGCAAGTCCATTGACCACTTTTTTTACCGCCAAGACTTGCTTATGATCACCCATTTCAATCTTATGGCTGTCGAGCTCTTTAATATTGTAGTGAAGAATCGAGAATTTCGCCTGCGCATTCAAGGGCGCAAGAATAGAAATTAATGCAAGGAATGTGAAGTATTTCATGTGACCACCTGTGTTGGGAGCATTCTAAGACTTTATTTTTATTTCGACAATTGTTTTGGGGTGACCTTGACTGCGAGGAATGAGATATTATCTTTTAAGAGTACTGGCATATTACATTTTCAAGGAGTTTATATGTCTATGTTTAAAAGATTCTTTTTCTTTGCCCTCGTAAATATAGCCATGATTGTGATGATTCAGGTTGTCATGAGAGTATTAGGTGTAGAGCCATACTTGCAAGCAAATGGTTTGAATTACCAAGCCTTGGCCATTTTCTGCCTTCTTTGGGGTTCTGTGGCGTCATTTATATCTCTTCAAATGTCTAAATGGATGGCCAAGCGAGCTATGGGTGTTCAGATTGTTGAACAAAATGGTCAATATTCTGACTTAGTAAATTTGGTTCATAGATTAGCTAAGGCTGCAAACTTACCAAAAATGCCAGAAGTGGGGATATATCAGTCTCCAGAGGTGAATGCATTTGCTACAGGACCTTCCAAATCAAATTCATTGGTTGCTGTTTCTACAGGGTTACTACAACGTATGAATAGCGAAGAGGTAGAAGGAGTCCTAGCACACGAAGTCTCTCATATAGCTAATGGTGACATGGTGACAATGGCCTTAGTTCAGGGTGTAGTAAACGCCTTTACCATGTTTTTAGCTCGAGTAGCTGCCTTTGCGATTCAAAACGCTATGAGATCCGATGATGACAGAGGTGGAGTAGGTGGTTTAAGTTATTTTTTTACTGTAATTGTATTTGATATCCTTTTTGGGATACTTGGCTCCATAGTAGTTGCTTGGTTTTCAAGGATTCGTGAGTACCGCGCCGATGCAGGAGCAGCAAAACTTGCAGGTAGAGGCCCTATGATTGCAGCACTTCAAAGATTGCAAAATGAATATTCAGCTAATAGGTTTGAAAAAGAGTCCAACGATTCTATAGCGGCATTAAAAATATCATCTAAGCCCGTTGGATTAAGGGCGTTATTTTCGACCCATCCAAGTTTGGAAAATCGAATTGCGAGACTTCAAACTTATGCGAGTTAAAATTAAAAAATTATGGCCTGTTATTGCAGGCCTTTTTCTTTTTTTTGCCATCCAACCTGCAAAAGCTTCTGATACATCTTTAAAAAATTTTGAATCTGATTATTGTACCTACTTTCCCGAGGGAACTTTAGAAAAACCAGATCTTTGGAAATCATGCTGTTTTGATCACGATTTAAGGTATTGGTTTGGAGGTAGTAGCGCAGATATGCTTATGGCAGATAATAAACTTAGAAATTGTGTGACTCAAAAAGCTGGAAGTTTTTACGGGAACCTTATGTACTACGGAGTGAGGGCCGGTCATTTTTCTCCTGTAAAAAATGAACGTAAATGGAGTTGGGGCTGGAATTTTGAAAGAGCATTTAAACCACTTGACCCGCAAGAAAAGAAAATCATAAACCATGCTCTAAACGAGCTCAATCTAGATAGAGAATACCTCAAAGCCTTTAAGAAATTTTATTCCCTGTGATTTGTCCGATTGTCTCAAGAAGGTTTTCTGAGTTATAGGGTTTTGTCATAAATGTAAGAGCTTCAAATTGAGAGAGCCGTTCTTCGGCGTCTGAAATAAACCCACTTAATACTATTGCCGGTGTTAACTTATTTTTGGAGGAGTCCATTTTTCGCATATTTTGGATAAATTCCTCTCCATCCATTTTACTCATCCTAAAGTCAGTAATAACTATATCATAGGCCTTTTCAGAGCAAAGTATCGAAGCATCCACTCCATCTAAGGCCGTATCAATTTCTGTATTATCAAAACTTATAAAAATGAGGTCTTTTAAGACCTCCAGGATCTCTTTCTCATCGTCCACGAGAAGAACTTTCATTGAAACTCATTTATTAAGGTTTTCTAAAGCTAAATTGTATTCTATTAAGATCGCCTTAACAAGCTCTGAAACAGTGGGCAAATCTTGGATATTACCACAAACCTGTCCTGCCTCAAGCTCACCTTGTTCTAAATCACCTTCCAGCATGCCTAGTCTGGCTCGTCCTTTGCCTAAGTGCTCTTTTAGTTTTTCTGGGGAAGAACAATTTTCTTCTAGTTCCTTGATTTCTTCATAAAATTTATTTTTTAAAAGTCTAACGGGGACCAAGTTTTTCATTCTAAGCTCTGTGGCATTTTCAGGAGAGTTTAGGAGTAAATTTTTGTAATTTTCATGGGCGGAACTTTCTTGGCTCATCATAAATCGAGTTCCCATTTGAATTCCCTCAGCTCCAAGTGCAAAACCTGCTAGCGCTGATTTTCCGCAGGCAAAACCTCCAGCCGCGATAACAGGAATTTTAAGCGCCTTTGCACATTGAGGGATTAGGACAAGAGAAGTAATTTCATCACGACCATTATGCCCTCCAGCTTCGAAGCCTTCAACGATGACTGCATCTACACCGGCATCTTCGCATTTTTTAGCTAAGGTAGCACTGCTGGTGACATGAGTCACAGTGGCGTTATTATCTTTTAAAAATTGAGTGAATTTTTTGGGAGAGCCTGCACTTGTGATGAAATGTTTGATTCCCTCTTCCAGGGAAATATTAATTTGTGCCTCAATATCCTTATAAAGGAGAGGAAGATTTACACCGAGAGGTTTTTGAGTTAATGATTTGGCCTTTCTTATATGCTCTCTAAGAAGATCTGGCTTCATGGAGCCTGCGCCTATGATTCCAAGGCAACCTGCATTGGCTGCTGCAGCTGCCAGTCTTCCACCAGAAACCCAGACCATACCTGCTTGTAGGATGGGATATTCAATTTGGTAGAGCTTATTTATACGAGTTTTTTTCATTCATATATTCCTGGTAGTTATTGTCATCTAGAGTGATTGCTGGACTTCTCTTGAGGCGATCGATAATTTCATCATCAGAATGACCTGAGAGATCGGCTCTGGTTGAAGTCCTTTTAGGGCCAAATTTTTCGCCAGCCTTAAGGGACCATCCGGCGGCAAGCATAGCTTTTCTAATTGAGGATGAGGCTGAATAGGTACTCATCTTAACGTGAGGTTGACTTACCAAGGCTAATTGCTCAAACCATTGTTTAGTCCATAAATCAGCGTTTCGTCTGGGGCTAAATGCATCTTGATAGATCACATCAAATTTTTGAGTGAGATTTTCTTTGAGATCCGTTATCCGGCTTCTTGCATCACCTATGAGAATTATTATTTGTGCATTTGGGATTTCTATTAGGTAATCAGAAGAGTTATTGAAAAGATTTGTATGCTTCCAGTCAAAACCTTTTAAACTGTACTCAACAAGTTCAGGGTCAATTTCAAAACTTAGATAAAAAACTTGGCCCAAGCCTTCGGTCGCGTGAAGTGTTTCTTTTAGACCGATACCTGTTCCAAAGCCTACCTCTAGGATATTGATAGCTTGATGTGATCGTATGAAGTCTGGAACTGAACAACCTTGAATATAGTGGAGTCTTGTTTCTTCTGAGGCACCATGAGTTGAGTGACAAGCTTCTTGGTAGCGCTCTGAAAAAAGCGTTTGACTTCCATCGTCGGTTAATATGGGCTTATAGTTTTTCAATTTCAAATAATTCTCTAAAATAAAGTATGCTAAAAGAACTCTACAATAAAGCATACCAAAAGTTTACACCGGATTTTTTATCAAATCCTATTCAGCTTGAAAAATATCTCGCAGGTAATCGTGAGAGTTTAGTGAGCTTTATAGCGAGTCATAAAGAACAATTTGATTACCCCACATCTGACAAAACAGTTTTAGAGCTTGGATGTGGCATAGGCTCATTGTCATTTTGGCTAAAAGAGCACTATAAAAATGTCACCGCGGTGGATGTCTCAGATTTGGCCATTAGTATTGCCCAGTCAATAGGTGCAATCAATGAATCTGAGGACCTTAAGTTTTTAAACCATGATGCTTTGTCTTTGGAGCTGGGTCAGAAATTTGATTTTGTTATAGATTCTCATCTTTTTCATTGTTTACCTTTTAAAGAGCAACGAGAGAAGTACTTGAATACAGTCAAAAAACATTTAAAGCCTGACGGTTGGTTTTTGATGGAAGCCATGGTCATGCAAGACAGGCTGCAAGTACCAGTAGGATATGAATTTGATGAGCAAAATATTCTCTATCAAGAAATAGAAGAGGAGTGGATAGCATCTCGATGCATACTTCCAAGCATTAAGGTAGAGGAAGAGGTTGCAGCTTCGGGACTTAAACTTAATTATTTCTATTACCATCATGAACTAAGTTTCCAGGTTTTTGAGGATTATCCGACTTATCCACCTCAGTTTCTGCCAAAAACAGTCAGACTTAGCTCCCGGTTAAAATAGCTAAAAATCGAATTAGTTTTGCTTGAGAAAGATCAGAGTTTCCAGTTAGAATAGAACTAATTTAGATATTAAAAATTTTAAAAGGACCAATCATGACTTATCCTTGGTATTCTAGTTACCCAGAAGGTGTTCCCCACGAAATTGATGAAAAACAATACAATAGCATCGTAGACCTGATTGACCAGTCCTATGAGAAATACGCCGCTAAGCCAGCTTTCCATTGTATGGGGAAAACGTTTACCTATGCAGAAATTGATGAACTTTCAAAGAAATTTGCATCATATCTGCAAAATGATTTAGGCCTTAAAAAAGGTTCCCGTGTTGCTTTAATGATGCCTAATATTCTTCAATACCCTATAGCTCTTTTTGGTGCGCTTCGTGCCGGAATGGTAGCGGTCAATGTCAATCCTCTCTATACCGAAAGAGAACTTGAGCATCAGATGAAAGATGCTGGCGTTGAAGCGATTATCATCTTTGAAAATTCAGCTCATATTTTGCAAAAGGTGATTAAAAATACAAATGTGAAGCATGTTATTACAACAGGCATTGGTGATCTTCTTGGTTTTCCAAAATCTTTGATCGTAAACTTTGTTATCAAGCATGTTAAAAAAATGGTTCCAGCCTGGAGTCTTCCGGGTTCAGTAAATTTTAGAGATGCACTAGCTGCTGGAGATGCTTCAAAGTTTAAGCGTGCGGAAATGACATTAAGTGATACGGCTTTTTTGCAATACACTGGTGGAACGACAGGGGTTGCAAAAGGTGCTGAACTGACTCACGGAAATATTGTAGCGAATATGGTGCAAGCAAGAACATGGATTGGTACTCAAATCAAAGAGGGTGAGGAGATAATCATTACACCTCTTCCGCTCTATCATATCTTCAGCTTGACTGCGAATTGTTTCGTTTTTAGCTCTATTGGAGCGCTTAATGTTTTAATCACAAATCCAAGAGATATTCCAGGATTCGTTAAAGAGCTTTCTAAATGGAAGTTTACCGCTTTTACTGGGGTGAATACTTTATACAATGCGCTTTTAAATAATGAAGACTTTAGAAATCTTGATTTGACCTCATTAAAACTTGCCCTTGGTGGAGGGATGGCGGTTCAAAAGGCCGTTGCAGATGAGTGGAAAAAAGTTACAAAATCCACTTTAGTTGAAGCTTATGGTTTAACGGAGACATCGCCTGCTGCATGTATAAACCCTTTAGATATCCCGGAATATAACGGAACGATTGGGGTTCCTATTTCTTCAACCATAGTTAAAATATTAGATGATGAAGGTAAGGAAGTCGCTCAAGGTGAGCCTGGAGAGTTGGCGATAAAAGGACCTCAGGTTATGAGAGGTTATTGGAATAGACCTGAGGAGACTGCAAATGTGATGACTTCCGATGGCTTCTTTAAAACAGGTGATATTGCTGTCATGACTGAAAAGGGATTTTTTAAAATAGTAGATCGTAAAAAAGATATGATTTTAGTCTCTGGGTTTAATGTTTATCCCAATGAAGTTGAAGATGCAGTTGTCACTCATCCTGGAATTTTAGAGGCAGCAGCTATTGGTGTGCCTAACGACAAATCAGGAGAAATAGTGAAACTTTTTGTAGTTAAAAAAGACAAAAGTCTTACCGAGGATTTAGTTATTGAACATTGTAGGTCTGTACTAACTGGATATAAAGTTCCAAAGATTGTTGAGTTTAGAGAGGAGCTTCCCAAAACAAATGTGGGAAAAATTTTAAGAAAAGATCTTAGAAATGAAGAACTCGCCAAAATGAAGCAATAATTTGGTTAAAAAGCGGCTTTTTTTTGCCGCTTTCATTGATCTAACTTATTGAATACGCATATAACTAGCGCCATAACTGATTAAGATTTATAATATTCTTATGAAAGTTTTGGTGCTTTTTTTATGCACATTTTGTCTATTCAATGTTTACTCACAAGCTCCGGCTGGATCTGATCAAAATGAAGTCTCCGAAGAAGAGCGTGAGACTTTCTTAGAGGCCATTAACGATTTAGAAATTGAGGAACAGCTTAGAGATTCCGCTACCTTTCAAAGTTGCCAAGAACAAGGAAATGCCGCAGGTCCTGATAATGCTGCTAAGATTTCAGCTTTTGAACAATGTATGCAAGGTCAAAATGGAGTGGGAGGGATAGCTGATGAGGATCTGGAAGAGTTGGCAAGAAATTTAAATCTTTCATCATTTAACAAGAAAGCTGCTCAGTCAGCCACTTCAATTCGAGAATATTTAACTCTACGACTAAGAAAGGCCTTGTATGGCTTATCTCCTGATGAAGAAATAGATAATATTAAAAATTCAGAAAGAAACTTTATTGATCATAATACATACTATCAACTCTATGCTGAGCAGATTGGTAAGAATACCCTGCTTCAAGTTTCTCAATATTGCTTAGAAAATATACATTATGGTGATAAGACTAAAGTTATTATCTCTCAAAAAGCTGATGTCCAAAGACAGGGAGAGACAATTAAAGCCATAATGGTAAAAACTTCTTCTGCTAGTTTATCTATCGCTAACCCTAATGATGGAGCAACAGCGTTGTTTGAATATAATATGCCCTCAGATCAAATTATTGATCAAGAAACAAGTGATGGAGGCATTCCTGCTATAAATTTTTTAAGAAATAAGTTTAAAACTGATGCGCAGAATCCTGATTTAAATGAGGTGGAAATTTGTACTCTCACAAGCCAAGAGAGATGTAGGGAGCTTGCAAAATCAAAAGGTGCAACACAGGCCAATGCAGAAAACCAATTTTTCAATATTAATTTGGTGAAAAAAAGAAAAGAATTGGAATTTGCTTTAGCAAAAAAATTAGGAAATGGTGATCCTTCAGAAATGCTAGGTAATAATTATGAGTTTTGCGCTGTTCACGTGATAAAGAATATGTGCGATCTCTACAAATGTAATACAACCTATGATGAAGCAGGAGATGATTTTCGCCAAAAATGTGCAGAGAGATGGCATATTGTTAAGTCAGGGTTTACACCAAATCCAGCGTTAAGAGGTAGCCCTTCCACAGTGGTGCCTAATTCAGCAAAGACAGACGGCCAACTTGCCTGTAACGTTGTGCAAAGACTAGCTGACTATAGAAAAGTATTAGCTGCAACCAACAAGCTAATTGAAGATAACCGCCAAAGAGGTGGAGCGGTTGGTTACGCAGTAAATGAGGTTTACAAAGGTCAGTATGGGCAAGGCAATGAAGATACAGTGGACGAACTTACTTCAATAAAGTCAGGTGACTTGGTTGACAGGGTTGAATCAATTACAGGCTCTGAAGAACAGGCACAAGAACTTTTGGAGGAATGTTTTGATGACCCGAATAACCCAGCCGGAGGACTTGCGGCAGGGGCAGAAGATAATCAAAGATGTGAAACATTAGTAGCAAGTTTAAACGCTGATAGTTTTGAGACCATTAGCCAAAAGGAAATTTCAGTATCGGAGATCCAAAAAGGAAGACTTGAAGAATTGCGTACCGGTGCAGATATTGATGGATTATTAGAGTTTTTAGAAAAAAATAATATGACTGAGTATTTGGTCAAAAATGACGATGGCACTTACTCAGGACGTTTTGCTGAAATGGCACAGGACCAAGATCTCTCTCGTATTATTGATGCCGTAAGAGGCGAGATAGAAGCGAGGGAAAAAGCGACCCTTGCCGGGATTAAACAACGCTTTTATAACCAAACTGAAATTAAGACCGATGATGAAGATGGGCAAAATGACAATTTGGAAAGACTCGTTGCTGAAGAAGCGCTTGGAGATATCAATACTCATAAACAAAGAGTTAAAGAGCTTTTTGAGTATTCCAATCTAGTGTCTTCATACCTAACAATTACAAATAATGAAGGTGAAGTGGTTGGCCAATCTTCAACAGGAAGGCAAGTTGAACTATCTAATATGGATTCAAGCTCAGCTCTTGCTCAGTATTTTTCAGGTTCAGAGGAGGACTCTGAGAGTTCAAGTGGTGGTCAAAATAGTATTAATTATTTGCAGGCCATTGATGCCATCGTAGGAATTGAAAAAACTAAAGAAGAAGAATCTCAATAGTTTTAGAACCGTCTGGCACTGATGAATCTTGGAATACTCCTATCAAACATTGCATCTGCTAGACATTTTCCACTATGAAAGGCAAGGCCTAGACCGTGAGCTGTAAAACCTCCGACAAAGAAGATTTGTTCATCTCCTGGTATGGCCCCAACCATAGGTTGTCCATCTACACTAAAGCCCATAATACCTGTCCATCGATGTGTTATTTTTGCCTGGGAAACATTTGGAATGTGACGTCTCAAAAAGTCCTCTAAGGCTTCTTGGATTGTATCAGAAGTTTCATCAGAATAACCTATTTCTGCATCTTTTTGAAGTTGTCTGAATCCTCCAATGACCATCTCACCGCTAGGTAATTGTCTAAAATAATCCAAGACAAAATTGGCATAACAAGGGCCTTCCATAAAAGGTTCAACTGGACTGGTGGCCAAAATTTGTCCTCTCGTAGGAAAAATTTTATCTTTAAAGTAGGGGTGAATTAGCGGAGAGTAACCATTCGTGGCCATAACGACTATGGGAGCCTTTAACTCGCCTTTTTTTGTTCTGACTCTTTTTTGATCACCTGAAGGTTCTAGCGCATAGACCTCATGGTTTTCGAGGAGATGAAAGCGAGGGTCTAATAAGCATCTGCGCTTAATTTCATTTAAAAGCTTCATAGGGTGAATGGAGGCATCATTGCAGTATTTTATTCCTCCCACAAAATGTTCTGCACCTAAGCGATTTTTGATATCTGATTGTTCGAGGATTTCAACATGGATTCCTAGTTTTTGCATAAGCTCAAACGACTTTTTTAGTTCTTTAAATTCTTCATGGCCGGAAGCAAGAGAAAAGCTTCCCTTGTGTTCAAAATCTAACTCAGCTACTTTATCTCGAATAATCTCTTCTTTTAAAAGTGCTAGGTTCGTTTCGGAAAAATTCCAAATTTCTAAGGCTTCACTTTCTCCATGCTTTGCAATTAGGCGGTTGAAATGTTCGACAGATCCGCAAGTGATAAAACCTGCATTTCTACCAGTGGCTCCATCACCAATTTCATTTTTTTCAACAAGTGCAATTTGTAGGTCCTGGTCTTCTTTTAAAAGCCAGTAGGCGCATGATAGTCCAGCTATGCCTCCTCCGATG
>CEQY01200559.1_pt1 | contig 20440 bp, 18 predicted proteins | sample 361391 | NCBI WGS metagenome assembly CEQY01 (sample SAMEA2621075, study PRJEB7988) | marine metagenome | isolation source: saline water (ENVO:00002010), including | reverse complement strand
GTATATTTGTGGAGAATAATGGAAAATCTTTTTAAAGGGATACATACACTTAACCTGGACTCTAAAGGCAGACTAGGGATACCTGTAAAGTATCGTGACCATATAATGGGACTTCTGAAAGGTTCGATGGTAATTACAATCGATACAGAAGACAAATGTCTTCTCTTATATCCATCGGCAACATGGTCAAAAATACAGAATAAAATCAACGAATTACCATCATTTAATCAAAATGCTAGAAGAATACAAAGATTATTGATTGGCCATGCAGAAGATATCGATGTCGATACAAATGGAAGGATACTTATCTCTAGACCACTAAGAGATTATGCATCGCTCTCAAAAAAAGTCACTTTAATTGGCCAAGGTGAGAAATTTGAGATTTGGGATCAGAGTTTTTGGAACGAAAATGTGGATAAATGGAGAGAAGAGGTCACGTCAAATGATGATGAAGAAGTTCTCAAGGATATAAGCATATGATTACCCATAATTTATATAAAATCCTAGGTGTAGATGCAAACGTGGATACCAATACTATTAAAAATGCCTATCGAAGATTAGCCTCAAAGTATCATCCAGATAAAAATCTTGATAATACAGATTCAAAACAACACTTTATTGAAATCAAAGACGCTTACGAAAAAATCATGGCAAAAAGAAAATATGAATAACGAATATCATGTACCTGTTTTAAAGAATGAATCTATTCATCAGCTAATTACTAATCATGATGGAATATATATAGATGCTACTCTGGGTTATGGAGGACATACGAAATCAATTTTAGAAAAAACTTCGAAAAATTCAAGAGTATTTGGTATTGATAAAGATATTGATGCAATAGATTTTTGTGTTAAAAATTTGTCTAATGAGAAGAGATTTACCCTGAAACATGGATGTTTCTCTTCGATAGATGAATATGCTAAAACATGGAATATCTACGGTTCTGTAAACGGAATCTTATTTGATTTAGGAGTATCATCAGTTCACTTGGATGAAGCTGAAAGAGGATTTAGCTTTAACAAAGACGCTCCGCTGGATATGAGATTTAATCAATCACAAGGTAAGAAAGTTTCTGAATATTTAAATAAGCTTCCAGAGAGAGAAATAGAGAGAATCTTGAGAGTTTATGGACAAGAAAAATTTTCTAAAAGAATCGCAAGAAATATAATCAAGTATAGACAGTACCAAACAATTAAGAATACCTTTGAACTTGTAAATATTATTAATAAATCTGTGCTAGTTAATGATAAGAACAAACATAATGCTACTAGATCTTTTCAGGCATTAAGAATATTTGTAAATCAAGAGCTTGATGTGCTTAGAGAGATTCTAGAAAAATCTTATGATGTGCTTGCTCCAAAAGGAAGGCTAGTATTGATTACGTATCATTCTTTGGAAGATAAGGTTATAAAAGATTTTTTAATTTATAATGATATGTATCTATCAGCACCAAGAAAAATGCCAATTAAGCCTGATTTTATGAAAAAAATGTTTAGCTTGATTAAAAAAATTAAACCATCAGATGACGAAATTGCTATGAACCCTAGATCAAGATCTGCAAAATTAAATGTTCTGGAGAAACAAGAATGAATTTAGGAACATCATTATTTTTAATTTTGTTAATCACAGTATCTGCATTTGGTGTTATTTATATTAAATATCAAAACAGATCACTTAATATTGAAATATCAAAGAATGAGAAAAGATTATTTGAGTCTTCTGAGCTGTATCGAGAATTATTGAGAGAAAAAACAATACTAACAGATAGAAAACTTCAAAAAAATAGTCTAGGTAAAGCATTAAGAATGCAACTGCCTACAAAAGAAAGAATTTTAATCATGAACTTAAAATATTAGGAGGACACCATGTTTGAAATAGTAAATAATTATAACCAAAATGCAGTCATCAAAGTAATTGGTGTTGGAGGTGGAGGCGGTAATGCAATCATGTCAATGCTTAAGTCTCAAATTCATGGAGCTGACTTTATTATTGCGAACACAGATGTTCAAGCTTTACGAGATGTAGATGGAGCTACAACAGTTCAGATAGGATCTGAAATAACAAAAGGATTAGGTGCAGGTGCAGATCCTGAGAAAGGGAAACAGGCTGCGTTAGAAGCAAGTGAAACTCTTAAAGAATCTATAGAGGGTGCAGATATGTTATTCATTGCTGCTGGCATGGGTGGTGGTACTGGAACTGGTGCAGCTCCAGTTATTGCTCAAATTGCTAGAGATCTTGGAATATTGACAGTAGCAGTTGTCACTAAACCTTTTGAATTTGAGGGCCCAGAAAGAATGTCAAACGCACAAGAAGGCATAGACAATCTTGAACATTGGGTTGACTCTCTAATTGTAATACCTAATTCAAAGTTGAAAGAAGTATATGGTGGAAGTGAGTCTATTTTCTCATCATTTGAAAATGCTAATGATGTTCTTAGAGGAGCTGTTAAGGGTATTACAGAGATAATTACAATCAGAGGTTTTATGAATGTGGACTTTGCTGATGTAAAAACGGTTATGTCAGGAATGGGTAAAGCTATGATGGGATCTGGAGTTTCATCAGGCGAAAATAGGGCAAAAGACGCAGTAACAACTGCATTAAGCAGCCCATTACTTGATAATATTAATCTTCAAGGTGCAAGTGGTGTATTAGTAAATATTACATCAGGATCAGATTTAACTACTGATGAGTTTGAAGTTATTGGAAGTAAGATTAGAGAAATAGCAAATGAAGATGCAAAGATTATCACAGGATGTATCAAAGAAGATGATAACATTGGAGATCTTCGTGTTACTATAATCGCAACTGGATTCGATCAACAAGCATCTTCATCAGAAGCTACAGAAATAAATGAAACAAAACAGGAAGCGCCTAAGGAGAATAATCCATATAATGGAGGAACAGCGGTTAATACAGATTCACTCCCAGATATAAATTTAGGAGCCAATGAGGATCAGACATCAATCGATATTCCTGCTTTTTTAAGACAACAGGCTGATTAATAAATATATACAAAATAATCCAAAATGGAGGCTATTGTCATTTGTGACACTGGCCTTTATTTTATTATTCATTATCATAATCAGATTATATTTTATACAGATAAAATCAACCGATTGTTTTTATTTCAATGAAGATACTTGCAAAAAAGATATCCTTAAGGTGGCAACTAAAAGGCAAATCCATTTAGAAAAAATATCAGCACAAAGAGGTATTATATATGATAGAAATAATAAAATTTTAGCAATGTCTTTGCCAAGTAAGACATTATGTATTAATCCAAAAAGTCTCTACAATAAAAAAAATTCTGACATAGAAAAATTATCTTTATATCTAAATATCCCACAAAAAAAATTGATAAATATTATCAATAAACATAAAAATAAAAAAGAATACTATTTAAAAAGACACATTGATAAAAATTTATATCTAAAAATAAAAAAAATAAATAATCCCTCTATATATTTCATCAATGAAAACAAAAGAACTTATTTAGGAGGAAAACCTTTTTCTAATATTATTGGTTTTACAGATGTTGATGATAAGGGACAAGAAGGTATTGAATATGTTAGAAATGATGAATTATCGCCTGTAAGTGGATTAAAAAGAGTAAAGAAGGATAATATTGGACGATCGATTGAAACAATTGAGATTTTGAAGAAACCCTCTCCAGGAAAAAATATTAGACTCACTCTTGATAAAAGGATACAAATTATCGGGTATGAAGTGCTTAGGAAATATATAGATAAATTTAAAGCTGATAGCGGTTCAATAGTGTTAGTTAGAGCTTCTTCTGGTGAAATATTATCTATGACAAACTACCCATCTTTTGATCCAGAAAAGAGACATACATTCAAGGGGGATAAAATAAAAAATAGAGTCGTATATGATTTAATAGAACCAGGATCAACCATAAAGCCTTTAATAGTATATGCAGGTCTTGAAAACAAGGTTATTAATGAATCATCGATTATAGATACTGCACCTGGAGTCATGAATATTGAAGGAAAAGAGATAAAAGATTGGAAATATCTCGGACAAGTTACGCCAAAAGACATAATTAAATTATCAAGTAATATTGGTGCAGCAAAAATAGCAAATAAGTTATCTGAGAGAGAATTAATTAATTTTCTAAATAAAATTGGCTTCGGGCAATCATTGTTTCTTAATCTTCCAGGGTCAAAAAATGGATTACTCCCAGCTGCATCAGAACTATCTTATTCTGAACATTTTACGATAGGCTATGGTTATGGGCTATCTATATCATTAATGCATCTTATCAATGCATACGCAATATTGGCTAATAATGGTAATCATGTACAGCTGAAATATATAACTACTGATCAAGATTATAATGGTTATGAAAAAGTATTAAATGAAAAAAAATCTTCAATTGTTGTTAACATGATGAGAGATGTAGTTCATTCAAAAAATGGAACTGGAAAAAAAGCAGAAGTAGATGGATACACCATTTATGGAAAAACTGGAACAGTCAGACAAATTATAAATGGTAAATATTCTAAAAATAGACACAATGCACTATTCGTAGGTATAATAGGAAATCCCTCGCCAGAATATGTAGCAGCTGTGATAATTAGAAATCCAAAAATAGAGGAGGGATCTGGTGGCAGGCATGCAGCACCAGTTTTTGGTGAGTTTGTTCAACATTCAATGCGTATTATTAATGAAATAGATTATGCAAGAAAATAAGCTTAATGTATTAATTAAATTTATTCTTAATAATTCTAATAATAAAAAAAAAATAGTTGATAGGATTGAAATTGATTCTAGAAAAATAAAAAAAAACCAAGTTTTTTTATCTTTAGATGAAAATAATTATAAAAATTTAAAAAATATTGAACATGCTATAATTAACAAGGCATCTGCGATTGTAACCTTATTTCCATTCACAAGAAAAAATATAAAAACTATTATTCCAATTTTAGTAATTAGGGATTTAAGGAATATTTACTACAAATTATATTCCAGCATTATCAAAAAATATGATTATAAGTTCAAAACTATAGGTATTACTGGGACAAATGGCAAAACATCAACCTCATTACTATTGGCAAATGCACTATCAAATACAAAAAAAAAGATTGGTGTTATATCAAGTGAAGGTATTGGGATTTATCCAATATTAAAAATAAGTGGCTATACAACACCAACTATAGATACTATATATAAATCTTTTGATAAATTTTTAAAAAATAATTGTGATTATATTATCATTGAATGTTCATCACAAGGTTTGCATCAAGGAAGACTGCAAGGTATTTTATTTGATTATTCCCTCATAACAAATATCTCTAGCGATCATCTCGATTATCATAAAACATTAGAAAGCTATATAAAATCTAAGTTAATAATTCTTAATCAGAGTAAGACTGCCATACTTAATTATGATTCACCTATCCTCAAAAAGATAAATCATTCTAAATATAAAAAAACTAAATTTAAATATATATCTATTAATCAGACAAAATCTAAAATAATTAGAAATAAAAATATTATTCTTAATCAAGAAGCATTTGAAATATTCCATCCTTCATCAATATTATTCATAAACAGTATTATGAAATCTGAGGGATTCAAGGATTACAATATAAAAAAATCTTTATCGAATCTAAGGGTAATATCTGGAAGACGAAATATCATTTATACAAAAAACAAAGGCACATACATTATTGATTATGCACATACTTCACAGTCATATATTGATATCTTTAAGGATTTTCAAACAAATAAATCAATAACTACTTTATTTGGATGTGGAGGCGACAGAGATAAAAATAAAAGAAAAATTATTGGCAAAATTGTAGATAAGCATTCAACTCATATCTTTATAACTGAGGATAATTCTCGAACGGAAGAATTTATTTCAATTGCAAATGATATTTTAGAAGGTATAAATAATAAATCTAAATATATCATTGAAAAATCGAGAAAGAGAGCTTTAAAAAGATTATTCAACCAATCCAAAGGTAATGATATAAATTTTATTCTTGGCAAGGGCAGTGAAAACTATATCATTAAGGGTAAGAAAAAAATAAAACATAATGACAAGAATTATCTCATGGAGATGATAAAGAAAATATGAATTTAAATTTATCAGAACTCGCATCGTATTTATCTGTAACATTATATGGAAAAGATATACATATTAACAAAATAGTTACAGATAGTAGAAATATTAAAAAGGGTAATTTATTTGTTGCTATTTCTGGAGAGAAATTTAATGGCCATGATTTTATACCTGAAGCAATCCAAAAAGGTGCTGTAGCAATTATTTGTGAAGATGAAAAAAAACTGTCAGATTTTAATATCCCTTATATTGTTGTCGATGATGCAATAAAATCTCTGGGTACCATTGCTTCTCACTATAAAAAAAAACTAGGTGATCCATTTACCATAGGTATTACAGGAACTAATGGAAAAACGACTGTAACCAAATTAACACATTCGATACTTAGTAAATCATTCAATGTGAGTACGACAATTGGTAATTTTAATAATGAAATTGGACTCCCGCTATCGATTCTAGATTCTGATAATATTCATACTATACAAAAGTGTGTTTATGAATTAGGAGCAAGTAAAATTAATGATATAAAATATTTATCCGATATTTGTAGACCCAACTTAACTACCTTATTAAATGTATCTGAAGCTCATCTGGAAACATTTGGGAATATGAATAACTTAGTGACAACTAAGGAAGAAATATTTTCAAACACAAACACAACTCATGTAGTTCTAAATATTGATGATGCATACTTTGAGAAGTGGAAAAAAATTAATAATAAAAGAAAAATTACAACTATCTCTTTAACAAAAAATGCTGACTATTTTGTAAAGTTATCAGATATTCATAATTATATCATTTCTACGCCGAAGGGCGAAATTAAGCTTGATAAAAATAAAACTAAATCTATATTAGCTATTAATATTTTGTTTAGCATAGCTTTAGCTCTTGAAGCAGGATCTAATATTAATGATGTTGCAAAGGGGATATATGATTATTCTGGAATTGAAGGCAGATTTTATAAATTTGTTTCTTCAAACAAATCATTGGTTATTGATGATTCCTACAATGCAAATCCTGAATCTATGAAGTCTGCTTTATATCAATTATCAAAGGCTAGAAATACTAGGTTATTCATAATGGGAGATATGGGTGAATTGGCAGATAAATCATATGATTGCCACCTGAAAATATTTAATTTAGTAAAAAAACTAGGTATTGAATATTTTTTTTATATGGGTAATTTTAGTAAAGAAGCCCAATCAATATTTGGACAAAATTGTTATACTTTCACTAATCTTATGGAATTAATCACAGAAACTAAAAAATTGTCTGATGAAAGAACGACTATTTTAATAAAAGCATCAAGATATATGAATTTTGATATTATCGCTAGGGAGTTAAGATAATTTATGTTACTAAATTTATTTGAATATTTGTCTCAATTTAATTCTGGTTTTAATGTCTTTCAATATTTAACATTAAGAATAGTAATGGGCGCATTGACATCATTAATTATCTCCCTCATATTGGGCCCTTATATAATCTCTTATTTAAAGAATAAACAATTTTACCAATCTATAAGAATAGATGGTCCAAAAAGTCATATTGATGATAAGAACACTACTCCCACAATGGGCGGTATAATTATTATCTCATCAGTGTTGATAGCTACAATATTATGGGCAGATTTAAGTAATCGTTACATTCTAATATTATTATTTGGAATAGTAAGTTTTGGTCTTATTGGATTTTATGATGATTATAAAAAATTGGTACGAAAAAATAGTGATGGCATAAAAGGAAGGTTTAAGCTTCTCTTACAAATAGTATTTGCCTCACTAATTACACTTTTCTTATTTTTTTACATGGAAACAGGTCAACTAGCATCAGTGGTACCATTTCTTAAAGACAATAGCTTATACTTTGGCGTGCTTTTCATTCCATGGTCAATATTTATACTAGTCGGATCATCTAATGCAGTTAATCTAACTGATGGCTTAGATGGTTTGGCTATATTACCTTGTATACTTATTGCCTCTGCCTTTGTTATTTTTGCTTATGTTCATGGTAATGTAAATATATCTGAATATCTTCTCATACCATATATTGAAAATTCGGGCGAGATTGCAATTTTTGCAGCCTCACTTGTGGGTGCTGGATTAGGGTTCTTATGGTTTAATTCATATCCTGCAGAAATATTCATGGGAGACTGTGGCTCGTTGTCACTCGGCAGCTCTCTAGGTCTTCTTGCAATAATCCTAAAACAAGAATTAGCTTTCGCTATAATGAGCGGAATATTTATTGCTGAAGTATTTTCAGTTGTATTACAGGTTGGCTCATTTAAGTTACGAAACGGAAAACGAGTCTTTAAAATGGCGCCATTGCATCACCACTATGAACTATCAGGCCTCTCAGAACCTAAAATTATAATGAGATTTTGGATTATAACATTTATCCTGGTATTAATAGCATTATCAACACTTAAGATAAGATGAATGTTTATAAATCATCTTTCCTTATTATTGGGAAAGGCATTACATACAAGCACTGTAAAAAATTTTTTGATGATAACTCTATATTTTATTTATATATAGATACAAATGATTTTATAGAAATAAAAAATATGAAAATATATATAACTCCAGAGCATCAACGTATAATTAAAAAAAAAGAGATTGATTTAAAAAAAATAGACTATGTAGTCGTAAGCCCAGGTATTTCCAAAGAACAAGAATTAATTAAACAAATTACTAAGTTTCAATGTAAGATTATTACAGACATAGATATAATACAAAATCTTATAAAATCAAAATTTATATGCATCACTGGAACAAATGGAAAAACATCTACTGTGTCTTTATTGGCTGAGATACTTAATGCTAATAATAAAAAAGCAATTGCGTGCGGAAACAATGGTATTTCTGTGTTTGAAGCATTAACTGAATCGTATGAATATGTCATTCTTGAGATTTCTAGTTACCAGCTTGAATATATAAAAAAACTCAAATCAGAGATATCTGTCATCCTAAATGTTTCTACTGACCATTTAGATAGACATGTGACATACGAGAAATACTTAGAGATAAAATCTAAGATTTTAAAAAATGCTTGTCATACCGTTACTGATAATACTTTTACTCTAAAAAATAATAATATTTTTGATATTAAAAACAAAGCCTTCTATATCAATGCTAGTAAAATTAATTATCTTGAGTTACATAAATATAGCCACATCATGTATAAACAAAAAAAGTATGCTATATCAGGTAGACATGAGGCACTTAATTTATGTGCATGCATATCTATATTGAAACTAATTGGCATCGATATTATAGATATTTTGATTGCATTTGAAAAACGAAAAATTCTCCCTCATAGGCTTGAGAATATAATCACATTTAATGATATAACTTTTATCAATGACTCTAAATCTACAAATGTGAGTTCTACCTACAATGCTTTAGAATCTTTTGTTGATAATATTATTCTTATTATGGGAGGTGATAACAAAAAAATTTCATATACATCTTTAAATACTATCATTAACCAAAAAGTGAAACTCCTTGTATTAATTGGAGAAAATCGCAAGTACTTGAGTAATCAAATATCAGTTAATGTTAAAAAACTACTTTTTGAAAATTTAAAAGATGCCACAACGTTTATATTTAGTGAAATGGATTCTGGCGATACCATATTATTCTCACCGGGATCCTCAAGCTTTTATATGTATAATAATTATGAGGATAGAGGCAATCATTTTAGAAAACTTGTAAATGACTATGTTAGTACAAAAGATAAGACAGATTTTTGATTTTTTTGATAATAGAGGTCTTGATACTTTATTTTTGGCTTGCATATCAAGTTTGATTATTATTGGATTAGTCATGGTCACTTCATCCACCGCTGACTTTGCAGCAACAAAATTTTCAAATCCACTCTTCTTTTTTAAAAAACAATTAATATTCATACTTTTAGGTTTAGTAATTTTATATGTACTATCACATATCAAGATAGATTTTTATTATGATTACGGACAATTATTCTTATTGTTTTCATTAATACTATCTCTACTAGTTCACGTACCGGGGTTAGGAGTTACGGTTAATGGCGCAACAAGATGGATTAATCTTGGATTCTTTACATTACAAGCATCAGAAGTTTCAAGGTTATTTTTCTTCATTTGGTTATCTGGCTACATAGTAAGAAATGATTTTAATAAACATTATTTAAAAATCTTTATGTTTCTTTCTTTATTAATGATTATTATTGTGTTTCAGAGAGATTTCGGCAGTATGATATTATTATTTTCATCATTTATAGTATTCTCATTTTTACTGAACATAAAGTTTATAAACCTTTTCAAAGTTATTTCATTATCAATTATTCCAATTATTCTTCTTGTAATTCTTTATCCATATAGACTTCAAAGGTTGTTAGCGTTTATAAATCCATGGAGCGATCCCCAAGGTAGTGGGTATCAAATAATTGCATCTCAAATAGCACTTTCATCGGGCGGTTACTTTGGGCAAGGACTGGGCTCAAGTATGCAAAAACTTTTTTATCTACCAGAGCAATATAATGATTTTATACTGGCAATTATTGGAGAAGAACTTGGTTTTATTTTTTTAATATTTTTACTACTATTATATTTATTTCTATTTACAAGAATCATGATTTTTTACAAAAAAACCAAAAAAATATCAGAATTTTCCTCTAATTTAGTTCTATCAATTGTTTTACTTATGATGATACAGACAATTATTCATATCCTTGTGAATGTTGGATTATTTCCAACAAAAGGTATGGGTTTACCTTTTATTAGCTACGGCGGAACCAATTTATTACTTATGTTTACGTATATTGGTGTGCTCATACGAGTTCAAATTGAAAATAAGCAATCACACAGTCAAGCTACACATAGAGGATTGAGGCAATGAAAAAAATTGTAATTGTTGCAAGTGGTACTGGAGGACATGTTGTACCTGCATTAACTTTGACTGATATCTTGTTAAAAGAGAACTACTCCATTACATGGATTGGTACTAAGAATGGTATAGAGAATAAATTAATAAAAAATAGAAATATAAATCTTCGCTATGTAAATTCCTCAGGAATTAGAGGAAAAAATTTATTAGATACCATTAAAGGTTTATTAAATTTCATACGCTCATTTTTCCAAAGCTTTATTATGCTTATTAAAGAAAGACCATCATGTGTTATCGGTTTTGGTGGGTATATAAGCACATCTGTTAGCCTTGCTGCTTATTTCTTAAGATTTCCTGTTTACGTTCATGAATCAAACTCAATAGCTGGCACTGCTAATAGAATTAATCATTTTATATCATCAAAAACATTCGAAACATTTCCTAACACTTTTAAAAAAAATCATAAAGTAATGCATACTGGCAATCCAATTAAAGAGGGATTTACTCAAATTAAAAGTCCTGACATCAAATATCACCACAATGAAAAAAAATGTAACATTTTGATATTTGGCGGCAGTCAAGGAGCAAAATTTTTTAATGACACAATGCCATCTTGTCTATCTCATTTCAAAGAAATGATAAATATTAAACATATTAGTGGTCACGGTAATAGTGCTACTGTTGAAATATCTTATAAAAACTATGGTATTGAATCAGAGGTTATAGGTTTTTCATACGATATAGAAAAATTTTATGATTGGGCACATTTAATAATATCAAGATCAGGCTCTATGACTTTAAGTGAAATAGCAGCCTCAGGAAGAGCCTCAATTTTAGTTCCATACCTCTATTCTACAGATAATCATCAGTATACTAATGCTCAATATCTTGAAACTAATAACGCGGCTGTAATTATACAAGAAAATAATGAATTTTCTAATAACCTCCATCAGCTATTAGAGAATTTAGTTCATAATAAAAAAGAGATGTATAATATGGCTGAAAATGCTAAATCTCTCTTTCCACAGAATTCTAGTGATATAATTCTAAGAAATATTAAGGAACTTAATGAAAACCACAATAACTCAGCATCTTAAGAATAAAAAATTCTATCTTATTGGAATAGGTGGTGCTGGAATGATGGGAATTGCCGAACTCTTATATAATCTTGGATGCACTGTAAGAGGATCAGATATTATTGACAGCCCATCAATCAAAAGGCTACGCAAACTAAAAATAAAAGTATTTATTGGACATGATGTAAAACATCTTACACCCGATGATATTATAATATATTCGAATGCAATAAAGAAAAATAATACAGAACTTAAATTTGCACAATCAAAAAATATGACTGTTTTGTCTAGAATGGAAATATTATCAGAACTTATGAGACTTAAATATGGCATCTCAGTTACAGGTTCACATGGGAAGACAACAACAACAAGCTTATTAAGTCATATTCTTTATAAAAATAAACTAGATCCAACTTATTTGATTGGTGGTAAATTGAAGACTGATGATCCGCATGTAAAATTAGGAAATAGCAATTATATAATAACCGAAACAGATGAAAGTGATCCTAGGTTTATAATTCTTAAACCACATTTAGTTGTACTAACAAATTTAGATAAAGAACACTTAGAGAATTATCAGAATTCCTATAAAAATCTTGAGTCGTCTATGACAAAATTTATTAACTCGATTCCTTTTTATGAAACAGTATTCATTAATGGAGATGATAAAAAATCTGTTAAATTACTTAAGTCTATCAATCGCAAGATATTTACATACGGTTTTAAAGCACATAATCAATTACATGCTAATAACGTTACTTATAGTAAAGAGATAATGAAATTTGACTTAAATTACAACAACAAATCATATTCTGTATCAACTAAACTTTTAGGCCAACATAATGTATACAACATATTAGCCGCAATATCTGTGTGTATCCATTTGGAAATTGATTTAGAGAGGATTGTCCAATCTGTCTCTAATTTTTATGGAGCAAGTAGAAGATTTGATATATATAAGGCAAGAGTAAATAAAAAAGAAACTACTATTATTGATGATTATGGCCATCATCCTACTGAAATTAGTTGTACTATACAAACTATAAAAGATATATTTCCCTCTAAAAAAATTATTATGGTATTCCAGCCACATAGATATTCTAGGACAAAGGCAACTTGGAAATCTTTAGTTTCAGCTCTAAAAGGTGTAAATAGAGTTATACTATTGCCAACATATTCTGCTGGAGAAAAGAAAAATATGTATGATTCAAACTATTTAAACAAAAAACTTAAAAATAAGAATAAGGTATTACTTAGATCATTAAATAATATTCTTAATGTAATAAGTAAAAATATAGATGAGGAATCTATACTCCTTCTTCAAGGAGCTGGTGATATAAAAAATATAATTAATCTGATTAAAGCAAAATGATTGAGAATGACTATCCACTTAAAAATATCACTACCATAGGACTTGGCGGAATTTGTAAAGAATTTTTTTGCCCCCATAATCTAAAAGATATTGATGAATTTAAATTTAAGAAAAATAAGCTATTTATTGGAAATGGCTCCAATATATGTTTTATAACTGATTACTATGATGGAAGCATTATAAGCTTAAAAAGAATGAATAAAAATATTTCACATGATAAGAATTATATTTATTGTACAAGCAATATATCGTGCACAAAAATTGCTAGATACTTATATCAAAAAAGAATATCTGGCTTTGAATTCTTATTTGGTATCCCAGGTACAATAGGAGGTGCTGTATATATGAATGCTGGAGCTTTCAATGAGGAAATCCTATCGTATGTTCATAGTATAGATACCCTCGATTCACAGGGAAAAATAAGAACTCTATATAATAAAGATTTAAAATTTCGATATAGATTTTCTGGTATAGACAAAAGTTTGTTGATTACTTCAGTCATATTTAAAAATTATCAAAAAAAATTTGAAGAAAATCTTTTAGAAAATCTTAATTCTAAAAGAAAATCATCACAACCTGTTAACCAGCTATCATGTGGATGTATCTTCAAAAACCCAGAAAATAATTATGCATCTAAACTTATCGAAGATGCAAACTTAAAAGGAATGCGTGTAGGAGGCGTATATATTTCAAACAAACACTCAAATTATTTTATTAATGATGGCTCAGGAACTTTTCATGATTTTGTGAACTTACTTGATTTTGTTAAAAAGAAAATTTTATCAAAATTTAATATAAAACTAGAAGAAGAAGTTATTTTAATTAAATGAATATTAAATCTGTCAAACTATGCATATTAGGCGGTGGTTGGTCAAATGAAAGAGAAATATCACTAAGAAGCTCGGGTGATGTGTATCAATGCTTAAAAGCCAACGGTCATGATGTTGTATTTTATGACATGGAGTATGATTCACCGTCTGAACTTGAAAAGTTTCTAAAAGATAACTCAATTAATTTAGTATTTAACTTGATACATGGAGAAGGTGGAGAAGATGGTAAAATGCAAGCCTATCTTGACTCATTTAATGTGCCTTATTGTGGTTCAAACGCATCATCATCATTTATATCCTTTAATAAACATTTAACCAAAAAGAAATGGATTGATAACAAACTAATCACCCCTAGATATGAAATTTATGACAGCCAGAATTATAAATATTGCTCGAAAACATATGGTGATAAGTTTTTTATAAAAGATACATGTTCTGGATCAAGCAATAATATATATTATATCTCAAGTGAAGAAGATTACAGGTCGTTTAGTGAGAACTATAACACTCAAAGGGAGTATATTATTGAGGAAAAAATTGATGCAAATGAATATACTGCTGCAATCCTTAATAAAGATGTTCTCCCTATAATCAAAATTGTCTCAAGTAATACATTCTATGATTATGATGCTAAATATAAATCAGATCAAACAAAGTTTATCTTTCCAGATTTGAGTAAAGAAATAACTGAGAAAATTCAATATAATATATTAACCGCTTTTAATTCATTGGGGTGTAAAGATTGGGCACGTGTAGACTTTTTTATAAAAAATAATAAAGTTATATTACTGGAAATAAACACAATACCTGGCATGACTGATCATAGTCTAGTTCCAAAAGCAGCAAGCAAATATGGTATTAGCTACTATGAGTTGATATTGAAAATATTGAATAATAATGTATAAATATATTCTTTTATTATTTTTAGGAATATTTATATTTTTAACATATAAATATGAATACCTTTTTTATCCAATAAACGAAATTAATATAACAAGCAAGGATAAAAAATATAACCAAGAAAATATTAACATGTATGTTGACTCTTTATATGGTAGAAACTTGCTAACATTAAACATTGATGAAATTCAGGAAAATATTATATCTGATGAATGGATTAGAGATGCCGTAATAGCCAAGAATTTCCCATCTACGCTGGATATTAATATAATTCAACATATACCAATTGCTATATATAACTCAAAATTTATTACATCAAATGGAATTTTAATTAAATCATCAGTTTCTAGCGAAAATCTTCCCTTAATAACTGATTATTCAAAGGATGTAAAAGTAGCAAATGATATATTGTTGACATCACTCAAAAACCTGAAAAAAATAAATCTTAAAATAGAAAAAATTGTTATTTATCATTCTTTAATAAAAATTTACACTTCGGATATTTTACTAATCACTGATAAAGAAAAATATGAGTTAAACTTAGAGAGATTAATTGTATCTTTTGAAAAAATTCAAGAAATCTATGATAAAAAAATAACCTCTATTGATATGAGATATTCCAATGGTTTTGCTATAAAATGACTAGATAAATGAGATATAATAGTGACTAATGACTACTAATAAAAGTACCGACACCCTAGTTGCCTTAGATATTGGAACATCAAAAGTCCTTTGTTTAGTCGCTGATATTGATGATAAAGGTGAGCTTAGAATTATAGGTATTGGTAACGAACCATGTTCTGGACTTAATAAAGGCATAATTTCAGAAATCGATGCAACTGTATCCAGCGTAAGAAGAGCAAAAGAAAAAGCTAGTAGCATGTCAAGTTGCAATATTGAGTCTGTTACTACTGGAATCGCTGGAAGTCATATTCAAAGTTATAATGGAAATGGAGCAGTCAATATTTTAAATGATGAGGTGACCGAGGAAGATAAAGAGCAAGTCTTAAATAATGCACAAAATATTCAAATACCTAAAGACCAAGAAATACTTCATGTTATTGAGCAATACTACACAATTGATGGTCAATCTGGTATCAGAGAACCCTTAGGTATGGCAGGAGCAAGGCTTGAGGCAAATGTACATATCATAACTACATCATCAACTGCTAAAAGAAATCTCACAAAGTGTATAAATAATAGCCTTCTTGAAATAGATGACTATGTTCTGCAACCTGTGGCATCAAGTAGAGCCGTTCTATCAAAAGAAGAACGAGACCTCGGAGTATGTCTTATTGATATTGGTTGTGGCACTACTGATGTAGCAATTTTTACTGAGGGAACTATCAAACATACGGCAGTTATTCCAATTGGAAGTCAGATGATTACAAATGACATCAGAATTATACTATGCACGTCTTTAGAAGCTGCAGAAGAGATTAAAATACAATATGGATGTGTCCATTCAAATAAAGACATGGATTTAAAGATACCAGTGCCATCAGTATCAGATAAACCTGAGACAGAGACAAATAGGACTATTTTATCTCAGATAATCTCTGCTAGAGTAGATGAAATATTTAAAGCAATTCAAAACGAGATCAGTAACAGTGGGTATTCTACTAAAATAAGAGCAGGATTAGTATTTACAGGAGGCGGTGCCAAGCTTGAGGGTTTAGACAATTATGCAGAAAATCATTTTCAAAGTCCGGCCAGAATAGGTTCCCCGAAAGCTATCAAAGGACTTGAGGATTTAAGAGGAAAAACGAGATATTCCACAGCTGTGGGACTTTTGTTGTATAGGGAAAATGAGATAAAGACCATGTCATCAGTAAATCGATACACCTCAAGAATAACTAATATAATCAATAAGTTCTCTAAAAAACTATCTAATTACTTCCAAAAAGAACTTTAATATGCCAAATATGGTCAAAAGAGATATGTTTGTAACAATTATAACTTTTTGGTAGTATCTGAATATGTTAAAACAAAGGACGTTATCCAGTAGTATTACCGCGACAGGCGTTGGATTACATACAGGAAGAAAGATTAATTTGAAAATTAATCCCGGAGAGCCTGATAAGGGTATTGTTTTTATCAGAAAAGATATTTCTGATAATCCTATTTCTGCTTCACTTAGCAATGTTTATGATACTAGACTATCTACGACCATATCTAAGGGTGAGTCATCAGTATCTACTGTAGAGCACTTATTATCGGCTTTGGCCGGCTTGGGAATAGATAATGCTCAAATCGAGCTTGATGGACCTGAGGTACCCATTATGGACGGTAGCTCGAGACCTTTTGTCTTTTTAATACAGTCAGCCGGTATTTGTGAACAAAATTATCCGAAAAGGTTTATCAAAATAAAAAAAGCAATTGAAGTAAGACAAAACGATAAATGGGCAAAGATAGAGCCTTATAACGGATTTAAAGTTTCTTTTACTATTGATTTTGATCATCCATCTTTTCCTAAAGACACTCAACAATCAACGATAGATTTTTCTACTGTTTCATACCTTAGTCAAGTAAGTCGAGCAAGAACTTTTGGTTTTGCTAAAGATATTGAAAATTTAAGGAAAAATAATCTTGCTCTAGGTGGGAGTGTAAATAATGCTATTGTTATTGACGATTACAAAATTGTAAATGAGGATGGACTACGATACAAAGATGAATTTGTGAAACATAAAATATTAGATGCGATTGGGGATTTATATTTATTAGGTCATAGTTTGATAGGGTCATTTTCTGCTTTTAAGTCAGGACATCATTTGAATAATTTATTACTGCGTGAATTAGTTAATAATGAAAGCGCATGGGAAGAAGTTATAATAGAAGACGAAAAAAAATCACCTATTCTTTTCACTCAAGCTGCCGAATCTATTTAAGCTTAACCTTTATATCCTGAATATTAAACATTCCATATTCTTTGAATATTTTTAAGTACTTCTCCCTATTAAATTTGACTATACTCGCCACCGAGCTGTTGATGCACTCGATTGTAATTGTAGTATCGGAATAGTTAATAACCTGAACTTTAGATTGAATATTTTTTTCGCTGCTAGTTATAAACATATCATTAAGCTCATCGATATTTCTTTTCTTTTTTATTACTTTATTTGGTATAAAATCGGATATTTTTTTCATATAGCACTCATTTATTGTATGATAAACCATATTCTACAATGTGAGTAAAATGATTAGCAATTTTTTAAAAAAAATATTTGGTAGCAGAAACTCTAGGGTGATTAAAGATCTCAGTAGTATAGTCAAAAGTATAAATGCACTTGAACAAGAATACGAATCTAAATCTGATGAGTCTTTAAAAGCATGTACTAGTTTACTGAAAGAAAAATATAAAAAAACTAATAATTTAGATGATATTTTAGTGGAAGCTTTTGCAGTTGTAAGAGAGGCATCTAAGAGAACATTAGGCTTAAGACATTTTGATGAACAACTTATGGGCGGCATTGTGCTTCATCAAGGAAAAATAAGTGAAATGAAAACGGGAGAAGGAAAAACTCTTGTGAGCACGCTAGCTGCATATCTCAATTCATTATCAGGATTTCCGGTTTTTATTGTAACTGTGAACGATTATCTTGCAGAAAGAGATTCGAAATGGATGGGAAAAATTTACGAATTTCTGGGATTATCAGTTGGATATATAAATAGCCTAGTGTTACCAAAAGATAGAAGAGATGTATATAAATCTAATATTATTTATGGCACTAATAATGAATTTGGATTTGATTATTTAAGAGATAACATGGCTTATAGTATAGATGAAAAAAATCAAATTAGTCTTAATTATGCAATTATTGATGAAGTTGATTCTGTACTCATAGATGAAGCTAGAACACCGCTCATAATTTCTGGATCAAATAATAAAAGTAATGATACATATGAGAAAATAAATAAGATAATAAATGAATTTACACAAATAAAGGACAAAAATCTTTTTTCTATTGAAGAAAAACAAAAATCTGTAGCTCTAACCGAAACAGGACAGTCAATGATTGAGGAACTTTTATTACGGCATAAATTTATTAATGAATCTTCTGATATTTATAATACAAATAATATTCAATTATTTAGTCATATTGATTCTGCTTTGAAGGCACATCTAATATATAAAAAAGATATAGACTATGTTGTTGAAAATAATGAAATAGTGATTATAGATGAGTTTACCGGTAGAAAAATGTCAGGTAGGAGATGGTCAGAGGGTTTGCACCAGGCAATTGAAGCTAAAGAAAATGTTTCTGTCAAACAAGAAAATCAAACTTATGCATCTATAACTTTTCAAAACTACTTTAGAATGTTTAAAAAAATTAGTGGTATGACTGGTACTGCTGATACAGAAGCTGAGGAATTCCATCAGATATATAATCTTGAGGTTATACAAATACCACCTCATAAGGAAATGATAAGAGACGATAAAGTAGATCTTGTTTTTTTAACTGAAAAAGAAAAATATGATCATATTTTACAAGAGGTCATTGACATTCATAAAACTAAGCAGCCAATATTAGTAGGAACAACATCTGTAGAAGCATCGGAATTTATCTCCAAAAAATTAAAAAGAAATAAAATTAAGCATAATGTTCTCAATGCAAAATATCATCAAAAAGAAGCAGAAATAATCGAAAATGCTGGGGCTTTAAACGCTATAACAATTGCTACAAACATGGCAGGTAGAGGAACTGATATTGTACTTGGAGGCAAGAAAAATGATAATCAAGAATGGAAAGATAATAATGCACATGTAAAAAATCTAGGGGGATTATATGTCCTTGGTACAGAAAGGCACGAATCGAGAAGAATTGATAATCAATTACGAGGTAGAGCAGGAAGACAAGGTGATCCTGGTGTATCCAGATTTTTTTTATCTCTCGAGGACAATTTGATGAGAATTTTTGCATCAGACAAGGTATCAGAAATAATGAAAAAGCTAGGTATGGAAGAGGGTGAGGCTATTGAACATAAATGGGTCTCTAAATCTATAGAAAATGCTCAAAAGAGAGTTGAAGCACATAATTTTGATATAAGAAAAACACTTCTTGAGTTTGATGATATTTCAAATGAACAGCGAAAACTAATTTATCAGCAAAGAGACTATATTATAGAAAATAAAGCAGACGTATTATTAAATTCTGTGATTTCTAACTATGTATCAGATTTTTCTGAAATAATTAATGATGACTTGAAGTCTCCTGGTTCCAGTTTATCTAATTATAGCGAGACATTTAATACAGATTTTTTGATTGATATTAATCTAGAGGATATCACTAAGGAAAACATTC
>CEQY01120634.1_pt1 | contig 20451 bp, 23 predicted proteins | sample 361391 | NCBI WGS metagenome assembly CEQY01 (sample SAMEA2621075, study PRJEB7988) | marine metagenome | isolation source: saline water (ENVO:00002010), including | reverse complement strand
AATATTTTTTTTCTCGAAATATAGTTGGGCACAAATAATGTAATACATTTTGTATTGTTTCTGTATCGGGTATTGCTTCATATATAGAATTTTCTTTTATATTCTTTAATAATTTATTTTTTATAGTTATTTTATCATTAAATTTATAAATATAATCGCAATTTGTTATCATGTATTCAGATAATAAATATAATATATTATCTTCATTCATTACTATAAAATTATTTTTTAGATAATTATAAAATATATTACTTGTTTTATTATAATAAATATTATGATAATCAAAAAAATCTTTTATAGGATTATTAATTAGTGTATTATTTTTTTCTTCAATATTATTAGGTATAATATTTACACTATTATTATAATTTTGTATATAATTATTTAAATGTTCTATATTATTTTCATCTATATTTTGCAATATTGTATTTATAATATCATATGTTTTATTTTTATTCATTTTATTATAATATAAATATTTTTTAAATATTAATATTATAATATGTCCGATGTTAAATTAAATTCTTTAAATACAGATTTGTCTCATTATACTTTAGATGATGTTCTTAATTTATTAAATATTGATATAAATGAATTAGATACATATGATGATGTTAATAATGCTGCAAAACAAAATATAGATAAATATATGGAATTATTTACAAAAAATAACAATATAGAAATGGTAACATTTTTTAATAAATTAAAAAATAAATATTTTACAGAAAACAGTGATAATAATATAACAATATCTGAAGATCTTGTTGTGAATAATGAAAATTATAATACAAACCGAAAACAAATTACAAAATTATTAACAATAGATAGTCGTTTCAGAAATAATTATTTAACAACTACATCAACAGATTATACGATTAATCTACCTTATATAATTAATAATGTAATTGAATTAAAATTGTCTGATACTGAATTTCCTACAACATTTTATCCATTTAATGATGAACATGAAAATAATTATTTTTGGATAAAATATACATATACGTCAGCATATTCTACTACAAATACTGAATATGCTGGATATGTATATATATATATACCCCCATCTAATTATTATTATCAAACTGTAATAGATAATATAAATACAACAATGTCTGATGCGAATCTTCCAATATCAATGACGTTTGATTTGGATTTTAATAATGCCGGCGGTATACCTAATGGTACGGGAACAGCAAGAATAGAAGTAGACAATAGTGAAGGAAGTTCGATTGTAATAAGTAATTTAGAAATAAATTTTAAATGTTCAAAAATCCCAGATGGATTTACAAATCATAATGTTTCTCATATATTAGAAGAAGATGATGAAAATATTGAATTTTACAATACAATAAATCCAGTAAATTATAGAAAAAGATGCGGATGGATGTTTGGGTTTAGAAAAGATTATTATTCAGGTAGTACTAGTTATACTAGTGAGGGATTATTAGAAATACTTGGTCCAAGATATGTATATTTTGTATTAAATGATTTTAATAATAATGTAAATGTTAATTTTTTTACAAATAATGAAGAAAGTATGCTTAGTTCAAATGTTTTGGCTAGAATTTCTTTAAAAGGTTCTTCCTTCAGTATTCAATCGCAAACAGATTTTTCAGTTTATACTCAACCAAGATATTATTATGGTCCTGTTAATATAGATAAATTACATGTAAGTGTAATAGATGAATATGGAAGAAATGTAAATTTAAACGGTTCTGATTTTGCATTTACAATTGGTTTGACTGTTGTGTATGATAATAATTAATATATTTATTATATTTTTTTATAATATTTTTTAATTCTGGATAATCTTCGTAAAACTTATAAAAATTTGTATTATATTTCAAATTATAAAAAATTTGATGTTTTGTATTCAAATCATCTATAAAAATATTATTCCATGGCAATTTTTTATTAGATAACAAATAAAAAAAAATATAGTATATTGAAATAATATCATCTATTTTTCCATAATTATAATTCTTTTTGTGACATTTATAACTAGAAAATAACCAACTTCCAACTATATTTTTATTTATATTCTGTGGATCATCAGTAGATAATCCTAAATCTATTAAATATATTTTATCATTATTCATTAGTATATTATCTGGTTTTAAATCTCGGTGATATATTCCAACACTGTGTAGTTTATTTATTATATCAAATAATTGATTTAATAAATTATTTATATTTTTACTATTTATTATCATATCATCTACATATCTTTCTAATGTATTTGGTATCATATTCATTACTATATAATTATATTTGTCTATTATGCCAAATGATTTTATATTAACTATATTACCTATTTTATATTTTAATAATTTTATATATATTCTAATTTCATTTTCTAGAATTTTTTTTGATAATTCATCATAATCAAATTTTATAGCAACATAAATATTCTTATTAATATGTTGTGCTTTGAATACTTTTGAATAAGAACCGCTGTTTATAATATTTATTATTTTATATTTATTTTCAATAAGTATATCATGAGACATAACAATATAATATATACGCTTAAAGCTTTATATACATAGTATATAACGAATAATGGAAGATTCCCAAATCGTTCGATTTAAAAAAGAGACAAAAAATAATTATAATTTTAGTGATTTTCAAGTAAACGCATGTAATGGTATTTTGAACAATAAACATGTGTTGGTAACAGCGCATACTGGTTCGGGTAAAACACTCCCTGCCGAATTTGCTATATTTTATTATATTACAGTTTTAAAAAAAAAAGTAATATATACATCACCTATAAAAGCACTTAGTAATCAGAAATTTAAAGAATTTACAGAAAAATTTCAAAATATTAATATCGGTATTCTGACTGGCGATATAAAACATAATCCTAGTGCTGATTTACTTATTATGACTACTGAAATTTTACAAAATCACTGTTTTAAAATAAAAAATCAGAATTTATATTTAGATTTTAATATTGATATTGATAACGAATTAGGATGTGTTATTTTTGATGAAGTTCATTATATTGATGATAAAGATAGGGGCACGGTTTGGGAACAAACCATTATTATGCTTCCTGATCATATACCTTTTGTTATGTTATCAGCAACGATTGGAGAAAAAGAAACATTTGCGAATTGGATTGAAACAATTAAAAATAAAAAAGTTATTATATGTGAAAGTACGCATAGGGTTGTACCGCTGACTTTTTATGAATATTTTACAGTTCCTGATAAATATATAAAAAATATTAAAGATAAAAAAAAAAAAGAATTCTTTTTAAATAAAAACAAATTTAATATTATAAAAAATCTATCTAATTATAATTATAAACATTTGAGTGATACAAAAAAATGTATTATAGAACTCAATAAAGATCAATTTCGAATTCATTCAAAATATGTATTGAATGATTGCTTAGAACATCTAAAAAATAATGATATGTTTCCTTGTTTACTTTTTATTTTTTCACGAAAACAAGTAGAAAACATAGCAAGTCAAATATTTGTTGATTTATTTTTGAAAGACGAAAAAGATTATCAACTTAAACCTATTTTCATAAGACTTCTTGTAAATAAAGTTTCTAATTGGAAAGAATATGTAGACCTTCCCGAATGTAATTTTTACATTGATCTACTTGAAAAAGGTATAGGAGTTCATCATGCCGGAATGTTACCAATTTTTAGAGAAATAATGGAAATATTATATGAACAAAAATATATAAAAATTCTAATAGCAACTGAAACATTTGCAATTGGATTAAATATGCCTACACGAACAGTACTATTTAATAGTTTATATAAATTTGATGGTTCACAAAAAAGACTTATTAAAAGTCATGAATTCATACAAATGGCCGGTCGCGCCGGACGACGAAATATAGACAAAGTTGGGCATGTTTTATTGTTGACTAATAATTATGAACCTGTAAGCGAAACAGATTACTTTAATCTTTTTAACACAAAACCAAAAATATTAAAATCAAAATTTAAAATTACCTATAATTTACTATTGAATTATTTATCTATTTTTACGAAAGAAGAATTTATAAAAATGGTCGAGAAATCACTTATGTATCTAGATATTAGAAAATTTATAAACAGTTGCGAAAAAAATATTGAAGTTCTAGAAACAAAATTAAATAATTATACATTTTTATTAAAAGATATTGATTTTGATTATAATGATTATTTTTATCAATATGAAGAATTGTTATTTAAAGTTAATTATTCAAAAAATAAAGAAAAAAAAAGATTAGTGAATATTGTAAGAGAGTATGAAAACAATACAGATAAATTTAAATATTATGATCAATATAAAAATATTCAAAAAATTAAAAAAGATATACAAATCGAAACCTCTAATTTGAATTATGCGAAAAATTATATAAAAAGTCAAATTAATATTTTATTTAATATTTTAAAAGATAATCAATATATAGACGAAAATGAAAATATATTGATTTCTGGAACAAATGCTTCATATATTCATGAATTGCCTTGTTTAATATTTTACGATATGTATAATATGTTTAATAAATTTGATAATCATACAGAAAGTAATATACTAGCAATACTATCATGCTTTTATGATTTAAAAGTAAATGAAGAATACAAACAATTAACCCCACTTATATTAAAAGAAGAAATAAATTATATTCATTCTAGAATAAATTATTATTCAGATATAGAATTAAAAAATGAAATTTATATTAATAGTGAAACTACTATACAATATGATATTATGGATAATATAGTAAAATGGTATAATAGTATTGAAACGATTGAAGATACTAGATTCTTTTTTGATAATTTAAAAAAAGAAAAAGATATATTTATAGGAGATTTTATTAAATGTTGTATGAAAATTGTAAATATGTGTAATGAACTAAAAATATTGTGTGAAAATGATAATAATTATAAGTTATTAGAAAAAATAAACTCTATTCAAGAAAAATTACAAAAAAGTATTGTTTCTAATAAATCATTATACGTTTAATTTTGTATATAATTCATCAACTCGAGAAATATAAAACGCCATAGCAATAGATTTTGATATATTCTTATTATTATTCCATTCATCCCATTTTGCATGTTCTTTTATATCATAACTCGGTGGTTCCTTTATATTACAATTTCCAACAGTTGCCTGTTTATACATTCCATATAAATATAATAAATCTTTATTTTCTACTGGTTTTGAATAAATTTTAATTAAATTACATGCATTATTAAATTTTAATTCTAAAGTATTTAACGCCATTATTTTATTATAAAAGTAATTTTTATATTAATTTATAATAAAATGAAATATAAAAATTACTTTTTAAATTTTGCATATATTTTTTCAAAAAATAAATCTTATACATATAGTATTAATAAAAATTTAAATAATATTATTCAAATTAATGGTAATTATTCATTATTTAATTATGATAAAGGAAAAGATATTTATAGATATGGTTCAAAACAAAGAAAAAAAGTAAAATACTTTTATCATTCAAGAGGTACGATTGAAGATCATCACATTATTCCAAAGCAATTTAAAGATCATAAATTATTAAAAAATATAGATTTTGATATAGCATGTAGCAATAACTTACTCGTTATGCCTTCATTAAGTTTAAAAAATAATGATAAAATTATATATCATTGTTCACATAGATTATACAATGATTATATTCTTCATCATATAAATCTAATAAATAAATATGATAATATAGATGAAAAAAGGTATAATTTTTGGTTATTTTTTTATATGATAAAAGAATTATTAGAGAAAAATGACATTTATATGTATTCGCTATTTGATATAGTCTAATTGAAGTTTTATTTTCTTTTTTTCATTTTCTTCATTCATAAATACATACAATGAAAATGTATAGATTCCGTAATTATTTAATTCATCTAATATAGTAACATATGTAGTTAATTGAAGATCGGGTAAATAAACCATATATTGATATTTACCATCAGATTTCAATAATTTATCAAATACATATCCAGTATATTTTACTTCTTTATTCAAATTTTTATTAATTTCGTATTGATTGTAAATTTTACATTTTGATTGAATTTTTCTTATAGTTCTTGAAGATATATTTATATATTCTATTTGTTCATATTCTGTCCAATGACTATAAAATTTTTTTGCTGAATCACTAATATTATATATTTTCAAATAATCTAATAATGCTATATTATTTAAAACATCTACTAAACGTCTTATAGGTGATGTAATTTGTAAATATAGTTCATTTTTATATTTTATTTTATCGTACAAAGAATAATTAGAGGCATTTGTTTTAATCATAGATATATGATTATATATATCGGTTGGTAAATAACTTGGTATATCGCTAGTATCTACGCCATTATTGTATGAAGTTCTATATATACCTTGTTTATTATTTGATAAAAAATCTGCCATATAATAATTAAAATGTAACATTAATTTTGTAACAACATCTTTTGAATTTCCGACTTTTAATATTGATTTTATTTTTTTATAATATTTATTTACAGAATATGTTGATTTATCTTCGTGAGAAAAGTTCTTACTTATGTATACATTAGAAATTGAAATTGTTTGATTAATTATATTATAATTATCATCATAATAAATATTTAAAATATAACACAATTTTTGCTGTTTCTCTTTTAAACTACATAGTCCGTCTATTAAAATTGTTGGTAACATAGATCTTTTTTTATCAGGTAAATAAATTGTTGATATACGATTTGTAAATGAACTCCACAAGTTTAAATAATCCATGATAAGCGCAACGTTTGTAATGTATATACTTATCTTATTTTCTGTGAAATTATATGATATAGCATCATCATGATCATTTGATATCTTAGAATCCAATGTAAATACAAATTCATCATTTTTTGTAATTTTTTTTATATTATATTTGTCTGTTATTGATTGAATTATTTCTTCATTTGAACTATTTTTTAATATATTTTTTGCTTCTTTTGTAAATTTTTGAATTGATACATTCAGAGATTTACAATATAAAATGTATTCATAAAAATTATTAAGCACACTTATATTACCAAAATTTTGTGTAATTGTTCCATATGGATATTTATTATCCCAATGTTTATATTTAAATGTAATATATAATTTTTTTATAGATTTATCAAAATTATAAGGTATTTTATATGAAATTAAAAAATAAGGTATTCTTTTATCATCCGGTTTACATAAATACATAAATTTGTCTTTTTCTTTATTATGACTTATAGATAAATCTAAAATACCAGGAATATATTCATTATTTCTTATATGAGAGTGAATTATTTTAATAACCCCATTATTATAATCAAATATATCATTTGAAAATAATTTTAATTCTAATGGATTAATAGTATTACTTAATTCAATTTGTTGAAATTTTTTTGTCTCAACAAATTGATATTCTGTATAACTATTATGGTCTGTTAAAAATTTATACATGCTTATATAATATAGCAATGATGTATTTATATATGTTTTTTAATTTAAAGATTACCTACATTACATCATATTAAATGACCTATTTAGAAATAAATTTTAGAAATATCTTATTAAAAAATTATAAAAACGTAATTAAATTCCAATCATAGAGTTATTGTTGGAGAAATATTATTGCAAAAGAAAAAGACGCTTATAAATGTATTCTTACATCAAATATATCTAATATACCTTTTTATGAAAAATGCGGATTTCATATATCAGATTCAAACATGAGAATAAATATAAAATAAAATTGAAATTAACATTTATTAAATAGAAGTATTTAAAATAATGGATAACAATATAAGAAATGAGACAACAATACTTTTAAAATCATATTTTAATAATGATATAAATAAAAGTAATTCTGCTGAAAAAGGAATATATAATTATTCAGTAAATGTAGCAAATAAAAAGGGAGTTAATATTGATTGGAATAATGATTATTTTAAAAGTATTTATTATAATAAATTAATGTCTACAATAGAAATTATTTTAATTGGGCGAAAATTAGTATTTGATTAGATTATTCTGTATTATTAATAAAATAAGTTTCTATTAAATTTTTAATATTTATCACTTCTTCTACTCTTTTTATATCAATATTATTGACTACTGATTTTTTTGCTAATTTTGTAATCAATTTCATATCTTCATTAAGATTTCCTGATAATTTTATTATCATCCCACCAAAATAATTATCAATATTTTCACAACCAAGATATATTGGAACTGTATTGCTTAATAACGGGTCCATTATTTTTTCACTAAAATAATCTTTTGTTACATAGTTTTCAATACATATATGATATTCATAATTGTCTACTATTTCACTCCCTGTAAACAGTCCTTTCAATCTTCTATCGGATATATTATAATATTTACATCCTTTGCCCAATATATCTATATCTAAATCAGTTTTCAATATTTCACGCACTAACATATGTCTATATTTGTGACCAGGAGCAATTAGTTTATCAGATATCATAATAGACATTTTTTTATTTTTTAAAGGAGATTTGTCTTTATATGGAGTATGCCATTGGTATCCAAACCCATTTTTAAATGGGTCTTCTAAATTATCATTGCTCCCTATTAAATATGTGCCTATATGTTCTTTCGCGTATTTTTTGTAATTATCGCCTATTCTTAAAAATGCCGGAGGTTCAAATGCGATCCCAACTACATTATTTTTAGGAATATTTAATTTGGGCATAGCAAGGTTTATTAAAATAGCGTGTGTATAGTCATCATTAAATGTGAATGAATACGTTTTTTTATAATTTTTGTCTCTTAATTCTAAATCATTCACACGAATAAATGTGTTCATAGCATGTTCACTAGAACAAAAATCTGAAAAGATTCTTATTAATATCATAATTAATATTAATAAGAATATGTGTTTAAATTACTTAAAAATATAAAAATTATATTTATATTATGGGAAATATATTTACATGTTGTATAAACAGACAAAAAAATATAGAATATGTTCCAAAACCGCGTATATTAAGCAAAGAAGAAAAAGAAGATTATTTTTTTTTTAATGAAAATGATGATGAATATAATACAATATATGATTATGGTTAAATTGATTTATAACATAGACTTCATCATTTTTATTTGATTTTTTAATAAATTATTTTTATTCATATATAAATTATATTTTTAAAATAGTACTTTTTGTTGAGTAAACAATTCTTGAACCATATATCCCAATACACCAAGCATTGCTAGACGTCCATTGGACAGTTCTTTATTTGCTTTATCTTCGTTGAACGGAACATATGTATTCAAATAACCCGGTTGAACATTGTCTTTTAGAGAAAACAATTTATCCTTAGGAGATTTATACAACTTTACCATTCGCGCATATTCGTAAATTAGCATATAAAATAGACATGCCTGATTTACTTGTTCATTACTTTTACTCAGTACATTAATGGCCAACTCATCTTTATTTACATAATCAAGTGCCGGCAAAATCAACGAAGAAATCATCGCAATACGACCGTGATGGAGTTCAGCTTCACGTAGATATTTAAGAGTTTCTTCGCTTGTATTATCTGTTAGATGTAGAGGATCAAAATATCCCGTTGGAGCAATATCTCCATTAAAATTAAATGTCTTAGTTACAGGTTTCGTTGATGAAGGAATAAATCCGCGTGCCACGGATGTAGTTAGGGCAATAATAGCAGTAGTAAAGAACTTCATGTTTAGTGATATACATTAATAATACAATAATCTTTAAATTTATTTTATTATTATAACTAGTTTGGTATTTAAACTGCTTCATTTATTTTGAATAAAATATATTAAATAATATAATATTTAATAGACCAGAAATAGAATATACACATTTATTTAAATAATTTATTTCAACTCCAAAATTTGGTAATTTTCTAGATTTTATTATAAAAAATAAAAAACTAAATATATACATTATAATAATGGTTTTAGAAACTAATTTCCACCCACTTAATCTGTCTAATTTTACTAAATTATAAGACCAAACATTTCTTAAAGTATAATTAATAAATATAGCACAAAGACATGTTAAAATAAATAGAAAACAATGCGTTGTTTCTTTATAAGTATATTTTTTTATATACAATAATTCTCCAAAAACCAAAAATATTATCATAAAATGCGAAAATAAATTAAAGAATGGTAACTCATGTATTTTAAGTTTCTGCTTTGGATATAAATAGTAAAAATACAAAAAACTAATTGTTAATGATAAAGGTGCTATCATTTTAAAATAAGGTTCTGATTTAAGATTAATTAATGCTAAAAAAAAATAAAAAAATAATAAAATTATGGTATGATGAGTTATCTGAGAAAAATACCAACATAATTTATCAATATTTGTATTATCATGAATCTTTCTATCATAATAATACCCTTCGTTCGGAAAAAAATCAGAAAAGTTATCTTTACTATATAACGCAGACATTATGCTAAGAATAATTGAAAAAAATAATAAAACTGTACTTATAAAATAAAACGGTGTTCTCTCATTAATAAATGTTTTCTTAACAACATTTTTTATTCCACTCTGGAAATATTCAATCATTAATGGATTCATATATCTTTAATTATTTTTATTAATTATTTTTTATTAAATACTTTTCGGTATAACTCATTAATTTATTAATTATTGTTTTATAGTTTATTATTTCTATAATACTATTATTATTTTTGTCTATATTTTCAATATAAATAATCCATTTATTTGGAACATATATCATCGTATCTTTTTTACATTCTAAAACTCTGAAATCATTATTATTTTTTATATAATTTATTATTTTTTTACTATTTAAAATATTATTATTTATATAGAAGTTATCTTTAAACATAGGATGAATTAATGATATTTTTATATTACCCTCTTTTACAAAATAATAATTTATACTTTCATAATTCTCATGAATGGTATAATTCTTAGAAGGTTTTAATTCAACTATATTATTGATAACAGTATAATTTATATATGGTTCTATCAAATGCAATCTTTCATATGTTTTATTGTATTTATTATAATTTTTATTATTTTCTATAATATTAAATTTATTTAATTCTATTTTTTTATTTAAATGTTTTGCACTGAAATAAAACGGTATTTTTAAATAAATTTCATTATTAATTTTATTATTAGAAACTGTATCTATAAAATAAAAATCATTATTTTTATTAACTTTTTTATCAGTGTACAATAAAAAATAAAAATATAATATTACTATTATAAATAAAAACTCAATAATCATTATTCTTTAATAATATTTAAAAATTTAAATTTAAATTTATTAATATTCAAATTCATTATAATTAATTTCTTCATCATCGTCTTGGAATTTTGGTGCAATATAATAGATAATTTCCAATAAATCATTACTCCTATCTTCATTATCTTCATAATATTGAACAGTCAGTGGATTTCCTTCTTCATTTGATATTTTAATTGTAATTTTATCAAATACCGAATGTAATTTTGTAATGTATGAAAGATATTTTAAGGATATCTTATTATATGTTTGAAAATCATCTACATTTTCTGTAATATAAAGATTTTCTTTTGGTATTTTCAATTTATATTCTCCTAAATCTCCTAGGGTTCTCATATAAAATGTATTGTTGTTATATACAATATCTACAGTATCTCCAAATAAAGTATGCTCTGATACAATTTTATCAAATCTTTTTGTTGATATGGACAAATCAATACCACAATCTATAGAATTACTGCATAACAAATCACTCTCAATATCAACAAGTGGTAGAGAAAATGATTTTACACTGTTATCACTGTATTGCAAAGATATATCCAAAAAATCTAAATCTTCATCTGTTGTAAATGTAATTATTGCTTTGGGAGAATATAAATTAAGAATACTTGTTATAATAGTACTATTAAATGATATATTTTCATCTTCCTCGCATTCATAACTTTCAAACCAATCCTTTTTAATATTAATATTTAATAATGTAATATGCGAATCGTCCATTGTCTGAATAAATATACGTTCTTTATTACAATACAATGTACAGAAACTGTTTAGTGATTTTATAATTTTAAATAATTCAAGTAATTTAATCAATTTGTTCGAAGATTTCAATACTATCTTCATGGTGGTTTTATTATTAATAATAAAAATATTTATATCAATTTTTTTATTATTAAAATATTATTTTTTTTATTTTTTTACCATCAGGCATTGTAATATGAGTATCTTCTTCATTTTCTGATTTATTTTGAGTTTCAGTTTGAATTTCTACTTGAGTTTCAGTTTCACTTTCACTTTCACTTTCGGGTTTAACTACATTCCCGGATAAATCATTTTTTTTAACATTTAACGAATCTTTTGGTATTATATCAACAGAATTATCTATTTTTGATAAAATTTCTACAACTTTATCACTAGTTTCATATATGTTTTCATTTAATTTATCATATTTCAAATGCTGTGCTTTTTTAATTTCCATACATTGTAAATTTGTTTCCATAGAAAATGTTTGTACTTTTAAAACATGTTTTTTTGTCTCATTTATTACATCGTTCATATTACTGATTTGTTTTTCATAGTGATTCTTACAATTTTCATCTATATTGAGGTTTTCTAATTTATTATTTATAACAGAAATATTAGTATTTAATTTTGAAACTTCATCATTTAAATTAGAGATTACTAGTTGCATATTTTCTATTATTTTATTATGAGATAATAACATTTGTGCTGGAGTCATTTTTTGTTTTGTTGATGGAGATGAAGGTGGAGTAGAAGGGACCTCAGGAGAATACGATGATGTTGAAGAAGATATATTTCTTTGTGATTGAACTGCTGTTGGTTCTGGAGGACCCGCTCTTCGGCGGCGCGCAGATGCTAATGCCCTAGAACCACTCATATATTAATTAATATTAAAAATACTTTTTATATTATATTTTATAATAATTATATATTCATTTTCATAGTTAATTTATCATGATATTTATAATTTTTTATATTAAAATCTTCTAATTTATAATCATTTATATTTTGTCTAATTTTATTAATAGTCATTGTGGGAAATTCATATGGTTCTCTTTTTATTTGTTCTTTAAGTACATCAACGTGTTCTTTATATATGTGAGTATTTCCCAAATAATAAATAAATTCATATGGTTCCAAATTACAATGATATGCTATTAAAATTGTTAATGCTGAATAAGACATTATATTAAAAGGTACGCCTAATCCAACATCACCACTTCTTTGATATAAAGAACAAGATAATTTATTATTTCTAGTCACATGAAACTGAAATAAAACATGACAAGGAGGTAAAGCCATCTTATCTATTTGGTTTGGATTCCAAGCACTGATTATATGTCTTCTAGAATACCTTGTTTCAGGATTTTTTAAATTATCAATTAAGTTTTGTATTTGATCAATACCTTTATTTGTATAATCATCGTTACACGATGTATAAGGTGCATTAAAATATCTCCACTGATGACCATATACCGGACCCAGATCGTCTTCTTCATAATTTAATCCTCTTGATAATAAAAACTCTTTCGAAGCATTATCATTCCATATTTTTACATTTTGTTTTTTTAATATTTTATTATTCGTTTCACCATTTAAAAACCATAACATTTCCTTTAAACAAGTTTTAATGGCAACTTTCTTAGTTGTTAAGATTGGAATTTTATTATTTTCTAATGAAAAATACATAGAACTTCCTATATTACATACAGTTTCGCCACTTCTACTATTTTCATTATTATTTTCATCAATTAACTCACGGATTAATTGTAAATACTGCTCTTCTTCGTGATTATATAATTTAGATACAATATTTTTTAACATTACTATAATAAATATTTGTATATCTTTAAATTTTTATAATTTATTTATTTTATTTCTTTTCCTATATTATAATTAATATGTCCAACGATGAAGATGATGATTATATTATGAGTGGTGGCGCGGATAATTCTTCAAGTCCAGTATCAACGAGTAACCATATTTCATTTGTAGAATATATTACTTCTTTTACATCTAAGGAAAAATCTCAGTTATTAAATTTAATACAATATGGCGGATTATCTGTATTACCCTTGTTAATCATTTTAAAATTAATGAAAATATATATTCCTGATGATGATCCTTTTAAACCTACAACCGAAATATTATTTGAAATTGTAATTCAGATTATTACTATAATAGTAGCATTATTTATTACACACAAAATTATATTATATTTTCCAACTTATTCTAATTTAGACTATGATAATTTTAGTTTACTTTCTACATTACTTCCACTATTTTTTTTGATGTTTACTCTTGATACAAAATTTAGTAACAAATTAAATACGTTATTTGATAGATTATTAGTTGCTTTAGGAATAAGTAAAGATAATACTATTGATATAGAAGAAAAAACACAACAAAGTAGTATGGTTAGCAACGGTATGGTTTCTTCTCTAAACGTACCTACAACTACTAATAATCCTTCAGTTTCAGATGGTTTAGAAAGATTATCTCAAGGCACAACAAGTACAAGAGATGAACAAGTTATGTCAGGACCAGTTGCATCGAATTCTTCTATGATGAACGACGCCGGAGGTTATGAAGGATACCAATTTTAATTTAAATATATTTTTATTATAAAATATAATGAACGATATAGATTATGCTTTAAAAGATATTATTGAAGATATTAATCAAAAGAATCTAACATATTTAACAAGTAATAAAATTAAAGAATTAAAAAATACTATATTACAAAAATTACAATTATCGAGAGATTTATTAATTTCTTATCATAAAAAATTAGATGATTACAGATACATAGATGAACTAGATGAATTAAAAATCGGTTCTTATATAAGATGGATAAACTTAAATAAAATAAATAATATATATTTAACAAATGGTGGTATAATAATTGATTTTAAATTTAGCAATAATAATGTTATTATTGTTTGTAAAAATAATATAAATAAAATTTTTTCATTAAAATTCAATTCTGTAATTCTTTTTCAAAAATTGAGAAGTGATGAAAAAATTTTAATAAAAATAATAGATTATATAAATAAAAATAATTAAATAGGAGACTGTATACGTGTATTTTTATATTTACAAACATATAATTTTTTACTAACTGAATGTCTGTTTTTTTTATTATCTGATATTGCCTTCTTTATATAACATAAATACAATAATAATTTGTATTTTTTATTTTTTACACAGTTTGTCCTACACATTTTTTTTATTAATATTTTTATTGCCTTTTTTTTTATAAAAAAAATATTATTAGGAATTTTTTTTTTATAAAAACGTAACAGATTTTTATAATCATCTAGTTTTAAAAATTCACACATATATATATTATAAGTATATATTATATATTTTACAATTTATGAATGACTAATAAAAGTATAATAATAGATTTTGATAATACAATCGGTTATTTTAAACAAATCGTATATATAATAAATATAGTTGAAAAAACATATAATAAAAGTATTCAACAAAAAGAGATTAATATTATATTGAACAAATATTTGAAAATTTTTAGACCTAAATTTTTACAAATATTGAAATTATTTAGTATATTAAAAAATAAAAATAAAATAAAATATGTTATAATTTACACATGTAATAATAAAGAAATATTTGTTAATATGGTTATTAATTATATATGCGCAAATATTCAAATAGACAAAAATTTATTCGATTATATTATTTTTCAAAAAAAAAAAGAAAAAAATATTAATACTTTAAAAAAATTTACAAATAATAATATAAATAATCATATATTATGTTTTATAGATAATAAAAAATATTACTATGAAAATGACTATAAAAATATTTATTACATAACATGTGATTCTTATAAATACATTTATAGTATTAATGATATTATAAATAATTTTCCATTTGATTATTTTGAGAAAATAAATATAGAGTTAATTATTAAATACTTTAAAATAATAAATAATAAAAAAAAAAATAATAAATATAGTAACATTCCTCTTATAATGTATGAAATTGAATCTCAAAATATAATTAATCTCATAAATAAATTTATTCATTTATAAATATTTAAGGTTCGTGCACTCGAATCATGAGCATTTTTTATAAATTTTGGCATCCAAAAATACGGTATTAAATTATCGCAGTTTGGATACAAATTATCAAATACGGTTCTGTAATATAATTGCTCATTTGTATTAGGATTATTGTGCATTTTTTCTAAAGTCATTTTATTTTCTATATTTTTTACAACATCACTTTCTTGAATAATTTCAAACCAAGATTTATGTTTACTACTTACACCATCACTAAATGCTTCCTTTGTTCTCCACAATACTTCTTTCGGCAATAAATCTGGATCATATAATTCTATCGCTTTTCTTATAAAATATTTTTCACAATAATTCCTATTATTATGATTTCTATATTCAATCGGAATACTTAAATAATACTTTGTTAATTCTTTATCCAAAAAAGGAGTTCTTGGTTCCAATCCATGACTAGAAATAGACTTATCTGATCTAATAACATCATATTTACTTATATTTTCCAATAACCTTATTGATTCATTATGAAAGTCTTCATTATTTGGTGCACAATTAAAATATATGTATCCTCCCATTAATTCATCCGCGCCATCTCCATTGAATATTACTCTCGCATTACTATTATTTTTTATATATTTACCTATATTCCAATTTCCTACACTTGCACGAACGGTTGTTGTATCATAACTTTCAATATCTTTTATAACATCTGGGATACTATTTATAAAATCTTCATTTTTAAATATAACACTCGTATGTTTACTGTTAATATGTTCTGAAACGATAGTAGCATATTTAAGATCTTCCGCATCTTTGAGTCCTATACTATATGTTTCTAATGTATTATTATAAAATCTTTTTACATAAGCACTTATTATACTACTATCTAAACCACCCGATAAAAGACAGGCAATCGGTCTTTCGCAATTTTCAACTCTCTTTTTTATAGATTTTTTTAATAAATCTACATAATTATACATATAATATTCTATAGGCAAAATTTTATCTTTAATAATATTACAATCTAAATAAAAATATTTTTCATGATGTATTTTATTAAAAATATTTGTCTCTTTTTTGTAAACACATATTGTACCAGGAGGAAATTGATTAACCTTCTTTATTTTTTTATCATACATTAAAGGTAATAAATCTGAACAAAACGATATATTATCATTTTCATAATTACAATAATATAATGGCCTTACACCATGTGGATCGCGACCTATGATAATAATATCAGAGTCAATATCGTATAATATAAAAGAAAATACTCCATCAAGAAAATTAATAAAATTTAATCCTAATAAATTATACATATGTATAATTATTTCACAATCACTATTTGTTGTATTATCAAAGTTAAATTTTTTGTATAATTCTTTATAATTATATATTTCTCCATTACAAATTAGTATATATTTATTATTTTTGTCTACTATTGGTTGGTTAGATATTTCATTTAATCCATTAATTGCTAATCTATGAAATCCCAATATTATATCGTCATTTACATTTTTTATAACAGAATTTTCTGGTCCTCTTTTCTTTCCATAATCAAAATATTTTTTTAATTTTTCATAATCAATATTTTCTTTGTTATTTATTAAAACTCCGAAAATTCCACACATATTTTATATATAGTATTTTTTATCTATTTAATATATTTTAATATATTATAATGAATGATAGTAGAGTATGTAATATAAATTATGATAATGAATTAAATAAACGTTTAGAAAAAAGAATATTACAATCAAGCGCCATTGAACCACAATACGATCCACGACCAATTTGTACTAAATATACAGATTTTAATACTTATACTAAACTTGATACTCCAAATAATATATTAAATTATAAAGAATATAATCCAACAAAAGATTATTATACTGGAGACAAAAAACCACAAATTAATTATTATTTTAATAATATTGATGTTGAACATACTTTAAGAAATCAGTTTTTCGCTTTACAAAAAAATGATAAAGCATTTTATATTCCTGATATAAAATCATCCTTGTATACACATGAAAATAATATAACAAAGTATAATATTAATAAAAGTTATAATAATAATATTACAAAAATAGACAATATTAAAACAAATAATAATTGTAATATAGACAAAATATTAGCACCAAATATATTTAATAATACTACAAAAAGTAATATTATAAAACTATAATATTATTGTATATATTATTTTATAAATATTATATATAAATATGTTTTATTACGACAATACAAATAATAATAAAACATTTAAAACTGTTAAATGTCATCCCAGAACCACAAAAAAAAATAAATCATGTATTGATTATAAATTATTATTAAAATTAAAAAAAATATGGAATTTAAGACATCCAGATAATAAAATAATACATAAAAATAAAAAAAATTTATTTAATTCTTTGAAAAAATCATATTCTAATGTATGCGACAATGAAATATGTTGGATAGACAAAGCGTTTAATAATAACAATGAATTAAAAAATAAAATCAAAAAAAAAACATTTGCACCAGTTACTCCAAAAATTTGGAATACAAACATAAATGAATGGTTAAATAGTACAGATATATTAAATGTTATGAGTCAATATGAAGATAAATATAAAAATTTTAAATTTTTAGGACCAGCACCTATTGATTTTGATAGCATAAAACATGAAAATTCGTGCGTTTGGCCAGAAATATGTAATATAAATATAAAAAAATTTTTAAATAATAATATTGATTATATTGGATTTATATTTAATACCGATAAACATTATCAGTCAGGGTCACATTGGTTTGCAATGTATCTTAATTTAAAAGATAAATATTTATTTACCTTTGATTCCACAGGTAAACCACACCCTCCTGAAATTACAAAATTAATTCAAAAAATATACAGACAGTGCTTATTTAATAATATTAATATAAAATTATTAAATAATGTTGGTATAAAACATCAATCCGGAAATACCGAATGCGGCATGTACTGTTTATATTTTATTATAACGCTATTGGAAAAAATAAATAATTATAACGTTTTTAAAAAAAATATAATTACAGATAATTTAGTTCAAAAATTTAGAACTATATATTTTAATAAAATATAATTATGAGTAATAATCAGTATAACAATTATTTAACAAAATATAAAGAAGAATTATGGGAAAAATGTATTAAATCAAATATTTTTAATAATATATCCGATGTTCATATTAATGATGTAAAAAAAACTTTTGAAGACAATATTGAAAATTATAAAAGTCAAATAATGCAAAATGATAATGATATTAATTTAGACAATATTATTATAAATAATATAAATAATCAAATAGAGCATTTAAAAAATAATACATTAAATAAAAATTTTGAAGATAAACAAAAAGAATATGAAAGTTTAGCAAATAATTCTTCTCCTGAACAATTAGATTTTAAAGATAATGATGTTGATAAACCTATTGAAAATTTTGAAAATTTAATAGAGCAACAAATTAATGAAAGAAAAAAACTAATAACACAATTTAATAAAGATATATCAAATAATGATACGGATGATAATAATGAAAGCAATGAAATAATAGGCGAAATTAATAATAACAATGATGAATTTCTAGATAATAAAATATATGAAGTAAATAATAATACAGAATTAAGTGAAATAGTAAACAATCAAACAAAAATAATAAATATTTTAAATACTCATACAGAAATATTGAATAAATTATTAAAAAGTCAAATATATTTATTAGAAAATAATAAATCTTAATATTAATATATAATATATAATATATATTAATATGAAATTAAGTAAAAAATTTATGAAAACTTTATTTACTATACTAATTCTAATATTTGTTTTAATACCAATAATAAATTATTTTTCAAAATCTTTTATTAAAAATACACCTTATTTTGAAGGATTAGATGTAACGGCACCGGCACGGTCGGGCGTTATAGGTAATAATGTGATTGAGATTGATAACGCATCTGCGAATAGTATAACTGCAGACGATGTTGTAACCGGCGTAACTCCAGTAATCAAAATAACAGGTGTGACTAACACGAACAATTCATATAACCTCACTCTGGAAACCAATATAACTGTGTCGTCCAATGATGAACTTTCTATTTATAAAAGTGATGGATCGTCATTTAAAGTAACCGCGAGTGATACTTATACTAATATAAATAGTATAATTGTATCATCATCATCATCATCATCACCTGACGTAGACGATTTTATTGAATATCCTACCACAGAAACTATAAAAGTAGACAGTAAAGGTACCGCAGACAGCGGCAGCAATGGATATACAACTATTACTTTAGACAAAGATGTTGTATACAATACGTCGGACAATATAACATTTCAGTCACCCACCAACACAACCACCAACCAA
>CEQY01201107.1_pt1 | contig 20748 bp, 25 predicted proteins | sample 361391 | NCBI WGS metagenome assembly CEQY01 (sample SAMEA2621075, study PRJEB7988) | marine metagenome | isolation source: saline water (ENVO:00002010), including | reverse complement strand
CAGCTCTCCAGCTCTAGTATCTCGAAGGTAACTAAAGGAGTGAGTTCATCATTCAAAAATATTGCGAGGGCTTTTCTCGCTATATTTAATATTTTGCTTATTCCTCTCTTTCTTTTCTATGTGATCAATGATTATGAAAAAATATCTAAAGGCATTAAGTCCTATATTCCTAACGCCTATAAAGCTAAAGTCGAACGTTACAATCAACTGATTAACAGAGTTCTTAAGGGATATATTCGCGGGCAACTGCTCGTGGCCTTATGCTTAGGTGTCATGTATTCATTAGGACTTGCCGCCATTGGATTAAAATTTGCTTTTTTAATTGGGATTGTGGCAGGAATTGTCGCGATTATCCCCTATGCGGGTTTTATTATAGGTTTTGGGTTGGCGGTTATCGTGGCCCTGGCCAATGCTTCTGGTTTTCCAATGCTCCTCAAAATTACCGCAGTCTTTAGCGTGGCCCAGGCTCTTGAAGGTCTCATTATCACTCCTAAACTGGTAGGAGATAGTGTGGGTCTTTCACCTTTTGCTGCCGTGCTGGCCTTAATAATTGGAGGAAATCTTTTCGGTCTGGCAGGAATGTTATTGGCCATTCCTTTTGCTGCGATAACGAAAAAGATCTTGGCAGACTTAAAAGCAGAATACCAAGACCTCGATTTTTATAAAGAAACTTAATTCGCTACCTTTAAACAACGTTCATTCTCTTGCTTGATAATTTTGAGTTTCTTTTCAATGGGCTCACTTAACTTATTGCCTTTTAAAAATTTTCCAATGTCAGCTATGGATGACTGCTGGCAATCAAGTGGCGCAAGTTCTGCAAAAAGTTTTCCATAAAGAACATCTTTGGTTTGATTTATCTTTTTAAGATCTTTAAAAAAAGAATCATATCCCTTGCGCAGTTTATATTGCTCTTTAGGGAAGAGATTGTAGATCGCCGCTTTTAACTCGGACAGACTATATTCTGAATCTTCTTTTTGAATTTCTTTGATCCATTTTTTCTTAGTCTCAAAATTTGGTTCAATGGCTTTTGCTGCAATATACATCTTTTTCCCAGAGCTCGTATTATCTTTTTTGAGTTCTTGTTCTAAGAGAGACGCCACTCCTTCATATTGATAACGGCTAAGTGAAATCAGCAGTCCCCAGGACTTATCTTGATCAATCTCAAGTCCTTTAAGTGAAACTTTTCCCTGGTAGAGCTTAAGAATTTTTTGAAGACCTTCAGGGCTGAAAGCCATTTTAACATAGCTGGAATAATAAATTTTCTGCAGCTCAGATCCAGGCTTGGCAGTGACTAAATTTTTCCACAAGTTTTGCTCTAACTCTTTTTTAAACTTAAAAATATCTTCTCTATTGCGATAGTCTTCTGTATTAAAATAAAACATTAAGCTGATCGAATTAGCCCAGCGCCCGTGAACGGTATCAAGAACATTTCTCACTATAATAGGCTCACGTTCAAAGGGAAGGAACTTAGTTTGGATCAACTCCGCATAACGCTGTGGTTTATAGCGGTCATAATAAACCATATTCCATAATGATTCCCAAAGAAGCTGACGTAGAAAAACATCTGACACTCTATGGATATTTTCTTCTAAATTTTTAAGTGAAGTTGAGTCAAGCTTCACCATCATATAATCCATATCTTCAAAATTGGGATAAACGACTTTTGGGCAATCAGACCCGTGAAGCTCTTTTACTTCTTTTGACTTGGAGTTAAGAGTGATTTTCACTTGCTTAGAAACTTTATAATGCTTGTCTACGAGTGCAATCTTAAAACTATGAGGACGAATAATTGTTTCTTTATTGTCATCACTTTGAGTGATCGAAAATGAATTAATTTTTCCTGCAACGCATGTAAATTGAGCGGCAATGGTATTCACACCCGTCGTTTGCAGCCATTTTTCCTGCCAATTTTTTAATTCTTGACCAGAGCCTTTTTCAAGAGAGCGAATAAAATCTTTTAACTTCGTATTTTTGTGGGCATAAGTTTTGAAATAATGCTCTACCCCTTTTTGAAAGCCTTCATCTCCTAAGGCATAATGGATTTGTTTAAGCGAAGAGGCCCCCTTGCCATAGGTGATTCCGTCGAAATTTGCAAAAGCCTGGGTGGTATTGGGTACCTTAGCTTCAATAGGATGGGTAGTGACCATTTGATCTTCCCATAAGGCCCATCTTTTTGTGCCTCTAAAGTCCCGCCATGTGACATCTTTAAATTCAGTGTTTCGACTCATGGCCAGGGAGGCTAAATAAGTGGCAAAACTTTCATTCAGCCATAGATCATCCCACCAGTCCATTGTCACAAGATTACCAAACCACATATGGGCCATCTCATGCAAAATAATATTGGCGAGTCTTCTACGCTCTTTTTCTGTTTTCGTCCCTCTACTAACCAATCTTTCAGTGAAGGTGACCGCAGCCACATTCTCCATTGCACCTGCATTGAAATCCGGAACAATGAGTTGATCATATTTTTTATAAGGGTATTCATAACCAAAGTATTGATTAAAAAATTCGAAGCCTTGGCGCGTAAAAGTAAACCAATCTTCTATGACAACATGTTGGTGCAAGCTTTGTCTGACAAAAACTCGACTCGGGTACTTAGCTTTTTTATCTGTAAACACATAATAAGGTCCTGCATGGAGAGACCAAATATAGGTGCTAAATTTCTCACTTGTTGGAAAAATCCAAGTTGTGTTTTCTTTGGTTTTAACTTTTTTCTCCTCGAGTACTGAGGTGACAACATGCCAATCATGACGAGCAGTCACTCTCATTTCATAACTCGCTTTTAAATTTGGCTGATCAAACATGGGGAATATTTTATTCGCATCAAAGGGTTGTAGGTCTGAATATAAATAAACCCTTTTATCTACAGGATCGACAAACTTATACAACCCACTTCCGTCTTTACTAAAGTTTTTCTTATAGCTGATCTGAATAACGTTTTTCCCTTCTTTCAGATGATCATTAGGTATGAGAAAAAAGTGTCCATTATATTTAAGCTTTATTTTTTTATTATTAATCTTAGTGGATAATATTTCTCCCCCATGAAAATCAACTCGTAGGTCCTCTCCTTTGGGGTTGTATTTAAAATCTATTTCTGTTGATCCCACAAACTGCTCAGATAACTTGGTGAAATCAAATTCAAGTCGGTAGTGAATTTGGCTTAATTTACTTTTTCTAAAAACAGCTTCTTGGTGGCTTAACTCAGGGGCTTGCGTCGAGGCAAGTTCATGCCTTTTCACTGTGGAAGTACAACTTAAAACGATTGAGAGAAATAAAATGTGAAACATTAATTGAGGCATTAGTTTTTCCTTTTGTGAGTCAGGAAATTCTAAAAACTCGCTTGGAAGTTGTAAATGCTTACTGCTTAAAGAGTTTTTCTCTTTTAACTTTTGACCATGCCTTAGCAATTTTATCCAGTTCATCCTGAGAAAGTTTTTTATCCTCTGAGAGTTTTGATTCTTGCTCCTCTAATGAACTGAGAACAGCTGCGAGTTGATCTTCTGAAAAAAATTCATCTTTATCTGATTGTTTTTCTGGATTCATAGCACCCCCTTGAGGCTCTCAATATAGCTCAAAATCATGAATATGCAGCATCTCTGTATATTTTACATCCAGATATTCAATTTAAGAGTCCTTAGCTAAGGTGTGAGCTCTATAAGAGAGTGGAAAAGAGAGAGCTATGAAATCATTATACCTAATATTTTCGCTATGCATCATACTCATGAGTTGCGGACCAATGAAAACTCCCGACAATTCTATCAATTGGTCAGCACCTGTCTGGAGTGAAAACGCTCTTTTTCTTTCTAAAAAACAAACTCGCTGCGAGGAAGACTTCTCTTTTTTTAATCCGAAATTAAAGATTTTTCGTTTTATTGAGGGGGAAGGTGATTACAGACCCTTTAACTTTGCTGATCATGTCACAGATTCAAACAGGCTTGCCAGCTATAATTCAAGAGGACCAATTTCTCAAACAACTTATAATGAAGAGTACACTCAGATCTGGAGCTATGCTTATAGCAGCATGCTCGATAATTATATTCTCAAAGCCAAGTCTCCCCAAGGACTTGGTAAATACAGTAAACAAGGAAAAGATTTTCTCATCTGTGGAGACGACTCAGAATTTACCAGTACTGATTTAGAAAACGTGGGTCTCAATGCTTCCCTGGTGATCACCAAAACCTACCAAAAAATTAAATCCGTGAGCCAGCTCGATATTCCACAAATTAGTTTAAGTATCCAGCCAAAACATATACGTACGAAAAGGTTTAGAGGGGGAGAAAAAGACAAAAGACAAGAAGTAGAATACTGGACTAACAATGCTTTTTATAACCCAAAGGAACTTAAAATATCATTTCTTCCCATGGCCGAGAATTATAAAGGGGCAAGCCTTTGGGAAGTTCCCATGGTGCCTGCTCATGAATACGGACATCATATTTTTAATTTAATTTACTACCAAGGAAAAAATACAAATGCTTTTTTTAACTGCTTTCATTATGCGCCTCAAACCAACCAGCTAAGAGGTCAGAATGATTTAGAATTTACTGAGTTTGCCGTCAATGCCATTAATGAAGGTTTTTCCGATCTTCTCGCTGCCTACACGCTACCAGACAAAGACAGCTCGATGAAAGATGTGGGTTGTTTTGAGAAAAATAGAGAAATAACTTCTGATGTATTTCTAGGTGGTGATGCAAAAATTTTCACCTCAGAAGGTCAGGCCAATATGCTTTCAAACTTTAAAGTAAAAGTACAAGACAGTTGTGCACAGCCTGACTTTCAATACATTCATCATGTCGGAGCGATCTTTGCCTATCAAGTAGAACAAATATTTAATCGGTATATTCAAGATAAAAAACAAAAGCTAAAACTACTCTTAAGATTTACTGAGAGCTTAGCGGAGAATAGAAATTTTCTAGAAAAACAAAATGCGGTGGATTTTCTCTACTTCAGTCTCACACTTGCCCAAGCCACAGTGTTAAACGAAATCAATAGACTTCCGCAAATGTCTGATTGCAGCGCCATAGATCAAATTTTCGAGGGGCACCGTCCAGAAAATGGTTGTCGATTTTTATAAACAGTTTACAATAGTCCTATGAAAACGATACGTATGGCGATTATGCCTCTGCAAGATGCAAAATCATTACAAGATCAACTTAAAGCGCGTGGGGTTGAGATTATTCTCAACCACAATGACCAAACGTGTACCAGAGGTTGTGCTGTCACAGTTGAAGTTCATGGGAGTGAGAACGACCTGCCGGTTATCTCTGAAATATACACACAGAATTTTCAAAAACTAGCAGAAGGTCACGATGTGAATTGGGAGCGTATGAATGCGGTTTATGATCCAAACCAAGCTGAAGCGACTTGCCCCGCTTGCGGATTTACCTTTTCCACAAGTCAGTCTGAATGTCCCGACTGTGGTCTTGTTTTAGGGTGATTTAAAAGTTTGCTCCAAGGTTTTTTCCAATTGCTCACCCACACCTACAATGAGCTCGGCCACTTCACCTTTTCCATTAATGAGAACAAAATAAGGAATGGCCGTTACCAAATACTCGCTAGCCACTTCAGAATCTTGTGCGTTTAAAAATTTAATATTCTTAAACTCTTTGATATTTTTTTTAATTTTCTTTTTTAGTTTTTTGTCTTCAGAGATTTTTTCATTATTAATGGCAATGACGTTTATATCAGGATGGTTGCTGGCAAATTTTTCTAAAACTGGTTTTGCGAACTGACAAGAGACACACCAAGTCGCCCAAAACATAACGACGGTTTTTTTATCTTTTAGCACTGAGAGCTTAAATTTTTGAGATGGGTCTTTATGATAAGGAAGTTCAATATTGGGTGCCCCTTTGTTAAGAAGCTTAGATTTGGCCAGCTCCAACATGCCAGGTCTTGCCACCAGCACAAGATCATAAGTCTTTTCCTTTTTTGCTTTTGTCACCAGTGTTATCTTGGCAGTATTTCCCACTCCAATATCAATGAGATTTTTGATCAGCTCTTCTATGTTTTTAACTTTCTTCTTATTGACGTGGGTGATAATAGATTCGGCTTTGATGCCAGCTTTATCAGCTGGAGTATCACTGATAACTTCTTTGACAAGTACCCCATTCTCAACTTTGTCAGTATAAATACCAATCCAGGGTCTAACCGTTTCTTGAGCGAATGAAATAAAAGAAAAGAAAAGGGTGAAAAATAAGAGAGAGTATTTCATCTCTCTATTTTAACATATTTATAATAATTAAAAAGATCGGACTAATGATTGAAATCGATTTTTATAAGTGCGGCAGTTTTGTGCCAAGCGGTCGTCTTTTCTACGCTCAAGCCCTCTTAATTCAGAACGAAGATAATCATCCGAATAACCTCGCTGATAAAGTCTTTGAACTTCTGAGGAATAAGAGGAGTTAATCTGGTTTTCACTGGTGACAAACTCACGGTAGAGTCTTAATTTCTCAGAGTTAAAAGCCTCTATTTCTGATTGAGCTTGTCTACCGCTGAGTTGATATCTACCAAGATCTATACAACCCGCTAAAACAACACTCGAACTCAACATGGCCAATACAGCTAATAGTTTCATAAAAAGCTCCCACTTTTTTTAATGACCCATCTTACACCAGAGGGGTGATGACAATAAATAAGGTTGTAATATTTATCATGAGTGACTAAAAAATCAGCAACATATGTTAATTTTTAAAAATCTACACAAATCTAAGTGCTCAATATTGCTCACTCGAGCAGTGTCAGTATGTCCAAGCCCACGCTTTTTATAGAGAGTGTGGACAGGATGTCCCCCCAAATCGGCACCGCACGCTGCATTAAGTAATTAATAAATCGTGAAAAAAACTGGCATTTTACTTGCGTTGTTAGTTGCCACAACGAACATCGAAAGGAATTTGATGATCTCATGGAAGCAGAAAGCTTGTAATATGCGAAAGGGGTATATTATGAAAATTTCACTAATAGCGACAATCTCGATGCTAACTATATCAGCCTTTGCCCAAACCGGGCCACGGGGCATGAATGGTATGCGGGATCAGATTAAGTTACAAGTTAACCAACAGTATCAAGGACAAAGTACGATCGCACTCAAGCGTTTACTTAAACAACAACGGCCAGGGCTTGATGTTCAAGCAATGGATTTACAAGCGGTACTCTTAACAGCGAAGTCAAAAGCTGGAAATGCTCAAGCCGTTTTACAAGTTGGTCAAAGAACCAGCTATCCCAAGACAGTTATGGGTAATCCAAGAGCCTTTAATCGTCCAGGACCTAGAACTTTTCATACCATTCGATTGCAAAATCCGAAACTAGGAGACAAAGGCGTTTGGCAAATTGATATGCGAGGGAATATTAAAGTGAAAGACGTGACTTTGATTGTCAAACAAGAACAAATTGTTCAAAACGTTGTTATCAATCTTCCCGCAAGAAATATCATGCAGGGGCATAGTAAATTAGCACTTAAGCGTATGATTCAACAACAAAATCCACGTATGAATTTAAATGGTGCAGACTTGGTTAAAGTCACTCTCATGGCAAAATCAAAAATGGGGAGAGCACAAGCTACTTTAGTGACGGGTTATAACTCGTCTTACCCAGCGACTATTCCTGGCTTGCCACGTACTTTTAATTCTAATGGGCCAAGAACATTCTTTCCAGTAACGCTCATTCCGTCGAGATACGCCAATGACATGGGAAAATGGCAGGTAGAAATCAATGGTCAAGTAAAAATCACTCAAGTGATTATAACTCTTAAGCAAAAAGGTCTTGCCCCAATTCCAAGACGAGGGGGAAGAACACTTCCTTATCCCAGAGGACGTAGAGGAACTCGCAGAGGTGGCAGAATTTAATCAATAAAAACAAGGAGCAAATAACTCTCAAGGGACAGCGCAAGTTGTCCCTTTTTTTATTTAATGCTATTGATAAAGAATGAAAAACTGTGCTGCTTTTTTAATTTTAATTTTACTCACCAGCTGTGCTTCAACCACAGTGCTCAAAACTAATGATCCTGAAATTCAAATTTTTCATGAGGGTAAAAGGTTAGGTTCTGGTGATACTATTTTTACCAGCAGAACCTTGGCCTGGATGAGTAAAAATTTTGAAATAAAAAAAGCAGGCTGTCAGCCTCAAGATTTTGTGCTGAAAAGAAATCACCAATTAGATACGCCTGTATTTATCTTCGGCTTATTTACCCTCGTTCCTCTTTTGTGGATGATGAAATATGATGGAGTCACGCCTATTCACTATGAATGCCAATAAAAAAGCCAGCAACTTGTGCTGGCTTATGATAAGTTAAATATTAGATTTTATTACCTTGGACTTCGGGTCGTAATACGACAAGAAGTGAATCTTCTGGAGATTCTTCTCTCAGCTCTACGACATTGATTCATCGCTTGCTGACAAGCCAATCTATGAGCCGCTCTGATATTTCTACCACGTGCACGTCTCGTAAAGTTTGTTAATCTTACTACGCCGATAGGTCCAGTTAATTGAGCTGTACATGATCTTGTAACAAATCTATTTCCTGGTCTGTTAGGACGATTTGGAATCACACGTCTTTGTACACAATTAAGCCTACGGGCACGGTAATAACCAGCTCTAGCGGTTCTTACACAATCTCTACGAGCTTGGCGACAAGCCGCTCTTACATTTCTAGCATTATCTCTAAATACTTGAAGTGTACGACCTCTTCCATTTTGCAATTCATAAACACATTGGGCAGCTTCAGCATTGCTGGGCATAACAAACATGGTTCCGAAAGCGAGTAATGTCATTAAAAATACTTTCATTTCTCCTCCTCTATAAATCATTAATTATTGAGATATTTCTTCTCTGTGTTTTCAAAAGTTAAATCTATGATTTCAATATTCGATGTTTTTAAATTCTTTTCAACACTCATTTCAACTCTTGGTCTTCTAGGAACTCGTCTAGGATATCTTGGTCTTCGTGGTTGGCGTGGCCATGGTCTATATCTTCTGGGAAGAGGTCTTCTATAAGTTCTTCTTTCAGCACAAATCAATCTTCTTGCGCGATAATAACCAGCCCGGGCTGTTCTCAAACAATCTCTTCTCGCTTGCCGGCAAGCTGAGCGGTAATTGTAGGAAAAGTCTCTAAAAGTTTGTAATGTAAAACCTCTTCCATTTCTTAACTCATACACACATTGGGCAGCCTCAGGTGCTGCTTTCGCATCATTAGTCATGATAAACAGGGATCCCATGACTAAAAATGACATTAAAAATGCTTTCATTTCTCCTCCTCGATATATAAAAATATGCTTTGATGGCTCAAAAAAAATGCCAACTTTCTCCCCCAAAAAATAATGAGTTACCACCTTCTGGTGTCAAACTGCCTGGTGCAAAGTGCCTCTAGGTCAAGCTTTACAAGTTAGACAAATGTTCTTCAAAAACTGTATGTGATTAGCTAAAAATGAGATTATTACTAAAAACATAACCCTATAGGAGGTTTTATGTTAAAAATTTCTACCAGTCTATTAGTCTTCCTGTTAATTGCTTGTGGAGGAAAAAACAAGAGCAGTTCACAGGATCATAATCCCCTGCAAGTACAAGGGCAATTTATGGCCTTGGCGAACTCTTTTGATGAATATTCTTTGATGCGAGATAACTACAATATTTTTCTCCTTGAACTGACTAAAGATTTTAGTTTTAAAATTTTACAAAAAGCGAGAAGAAGAGGTTCTGTTATTTTGCATGAAGGTCACTGGAGGGTCAGTGGGGATACCATTTTAATGGATGAAGTTGGCAGTGGAACTTATGCCGAAGAACGAGTCCATGATGAATTGTATGCCTGTATCACTCTAGACCCCAGAACCCTGTCGGAATTTATGCGGGATGAAATCGTTAAAGCTGGAGTTATAGACAGCCAACCGGTGGTAAAATTTTGTAAAAGGAAATGAGTTTTAGACAAAAAAGGGCAAGTCGTATAAATATAAAAAATGAAAAAGAAAAACACTCAAGATCAAGAAGTCCAAGGCGCTCAAAAAAATAAGCAAGTCAAAGAAATTGATGTGGACCAAATTGATCTTGAGCGCATGAAAGATAGAACGACAGATCTTCCCGCCCTACTAGAATACGCCCATTCTATAGGCGGCTTTTCCGTGGTGCCCACCGAGCAAGGTGTGATCAAAGGTCAGGCGATGACTGCTATGAAAGAGCAGACTGAAATGCACATGGAACAAATCTATGATCAAATGAAACTTCTTGCTGAGCAGGCGCATAAACTAAAACGCAGAGCTGAAGTTTCTTTTGAAATTTATGACGCTCAAATGGGATTTAAGCCTGTCATTGGGAATATCTATTATCTCTATGAGAAAAAAAATAAAAAGATTCTTAGCATTGTCTCACCACAGGAATGGGGTAAAACCATGCCGTTTGATCAGTTTCTGGCCAAAGTAAAGCTATTGGCCGACCATACTTGGGAAGTACTCGAAGACCCTGCAGGGAATTAATCTTCTGGCATTAATTTCTCTATATTTATAAGTATTTAGCTTTAGTATACTAGGGCCATGAAATATTTAATCTTACTACTCTCTTTGAGCTTTACAACTTTTGCTGCTGAACTAAATATTGAGCCTGTCTATGGTTTTGAAAGAACCTATCATGCGCTCCCTGAACCTGCCCGCTATAGAACGGAAACATTTTTTGGTGCCAGGGCCAGCTACGGTACACCTACTTTTAAAGGTGAAGCTGAAGCTACTCAATCCAATTCAAGTGACGACATAAATGATATTGAAGTGAAATATACCACCCAGACACTTATGCTAGGTTTAAGACTCGTTCCCATCAACGGACAATACTTCAATACCTTTTTTAGAATCGGTGGACGCGCTCAAAAAAAAGAAACTGAAGTGACTGAAAGTGGTGAAACCACCAAAACCACAGATGGTCCCAATTTAGACCCCTATGCTGGGCTGGGATTTGGTCTAAACTTTGGCAGTCTATTTTCACTTAATGCCTCTGCAACTCTTATCTACAATCGCTATGCTGACCCTGAAGATCAATATGACACTCGCTATACTTTAGGGGCAGGAATAAAGTTTGGAAAAAGATAAAAAATAATCAATTTTATATAAAGGTGTTTTTATGCAACATGGAAGAAAAGTCTGTATTATCGCAGGTAAACGTATCCCTTTTATGCGTTCGAGTACTCGCTACCTAGGACTAAGCTTAAGAGAACTTATCAAACCGGCAATGGATTCACTTATTTACGACCTGAAATTAGAAGGTCGAGAATTAGGGGAATGCGCTTTCGGTGCTGTTAATAAACATGCCTACGATTTTGCTCTGGCCCGTGAAATTGTGATGGACTCAAAACTCTCCGCACACACACCTGCTACGGACTTACAAAAAGCTTGCGGAACCTCACTAGAAGCCGCAGTGATGATAGGAAATAAAATTGCCCTAGGTCAAATTGAGTGTGGAATAGCAGGGGGAGTTGATACCAATTCAGATGTACCCATAGAGTTTAAAAAAAGTTTTTCAGACCGACTTTTAAAAATTGCAGCTAGCAAAACGCTTCCCGAAAAACTACAGGCCCTCAAAGGATTTAACCCAAAAGAGTTACTTCCCAAACTTCCTGCAATTAAAGAAGGAAGAGCTGGGATGAGTATGGGAGAGAGTTGTGAAGAAATGGCCAAGTCTTGGAATATATCCCGAGAAGCTCAAGATAAACTGGCTTTTGAATCACAAACAAAAGCTGCGAAAGCTTACGCCGAAGGGTGGTACGATGACTCTGTGGTGGAATTTAAAGGCAAGAAAAAAGACGGCATTCTTCGTGAAACAAGTCTAGAGAAGTTGTCGAGTCTCAAGCCTGCCTTTGACAAAAAGTCGGGAAAAGGAACTCTCACCGCAGGAAACTCGACTGCACTTACAGATGGAGCAAGTTGTGTCTTTTTATGTTCAGAAGAATACGCGAAGGAACATAATTTAGAACCTATGGCCTATTTAACTTATGCCCAATCTGCAGCAGTTGATTATGTCAACGACGAAGGTTTATTAATGGCACCAGCTTATGCTGTTCCTCGTATGCTAAAGCGAGCGGACTTAACCCTACAGGATTTCGATTTTTATGAAATTCATGAAGCCTTTGCTGCACAAGTCCTTTGTACTTTGGAAGCTTGGAAATCAGCAAAGTTCTGCAAAGATAGGCTTGGCCTAGATTCTCCTTTAGGGGAAATCGATTTTGAAAAGCTTAACGTTAAAGGTGGATCTTTGGCACTTGGTCATCCTTTTGCAGCGACGGGTGGAAGAATCATCACAGGACTTGCGAAACTCCTACAAGAAAAAGGCAGCGGGAGAGGTTTAATATCTATATGTACAGCAGGTGGAATGGGAGTGACAGCAATTATTGAGAGATGAAACTTAAAATAATGAGTTTAAACATTCACAAAGGTTTTAATTGGAATAACACCAAGTCGACGATCTCTGAGATAAAATCATTTCTTGAGGAAAATAATCCTGATCTGGTCTTCCTCCAAGAAGTCGTAGGAGAAAATAAAAAAAATGCCAAAAAATACTCTCAATTCATGAGTCAACAATTTGAGTTTTTAGCTGATGGATTATGGCATGAATATGCTTATGCCAAAAATGCAGTCTACGATGGCAGGCACCATGGCAATGTCACTTTATCTAAATACCCCATCACCACCCAGGCGCAAATAGATATATCCACAAATAAATTGGAGCAAAGGGGAATTCTTTTTTGTGAAATAGAAGCTGAAGGTAAGAAGGTTCACACCTATAATGTGCACTTAAATCTCACTCACCAAGGAAGAAAAAAACAATATTCTGCCATCTCTGAAGTCTTAAAGTCTAATAAATCTGATGACTATCCTTGCATAATAGCAGGAGACTTTAACGATTGGTCCCGCAAAGCCACGGGGAGTATAAACCCTAAACTGAAAGACGCTCACAAGACCATCCATAAAAAATATGCAAAAACCTTTCCTTCTTTTTTTCCCCTTTTCTCATTAGACAGAATATACACTCAGAACTTTCAAGTTTTTAGAGCTGATGTCTTGCAATGTTCCACTTCCGCTAAAATTTCAGATCATTTATCTCTTCTCATAGAAGGTAGGATCAATTGAGTACATTCACTCAAAAAAACTCTATCAGTCTGATTAAAAATGGAAAGCCTTTCATAGAGGCAAATATTCATCATATAAACTCCGCAAAAAAATTTATTTTACTGCATACCTATATTTTTAGAGTGGATGAGGTTACCGGGCCCGTCATTCATGCTCTCTACGAAGCAGCGAGAAGAGGTGTGGCTATTTATATTATTGCTGACGGTTATGGCTCCATGGGACTACCTTCTGATTTTTTGGAAAGTTTAGAAGAGGCTGGCATTTATTTTAAATATTTTAAGCCCCTCAGCCCCTTTAACCAAGTAGGGAGAAGAATGCATCAAAAAGTTCTTCTTATCGATAATCAGAGATGCCTGTTGGGTGGTATTAATTTATCTAAGGAATATAATCTCCCAGAAGAGATGGATCCCTGGCTAGATTATGCCTGTGCCTTAGAAGGAGAAGAAGTCAAAAATGTCTATAAACGTATCAAGAAATTTTACCTAGAGTATTTTCCTGAAAAGAAATCGCAATTTAAATTATATAATAAGATAAACCCACGGCCTGCAATTGAGACTTGTCTTATCAAAACCAATGTTAATGATTGGACTCGCTATAAAACAGAAATATTCAAATCTTACCTCAGCGCCATTCGAGGAGCGAAAGAATCTATTTACCTTCTTGCGCCCTATTTTATCCCCAGCCGAAAACTCTTGTTTGAGCTCAAAAAAGCTCGAAGACGAGGTGTGGAAGTTCATCTCATACTAGGACAAAACTCAGATCATAAAATTGTCCAAAAAGTAGAACAGTATTTTTTCAAGTGGTATATCATGAATGACCTCAAAATATATGAGTGGCCGAAATCGATTGTACATGGGAAATTGGCATTAATTGATCAACGTTGGGTCACCATCGGTTCTTATAATCACAACTATATTTCAAAATTTGGAAATATTGAAATAAATCTTGAGGTCATCAATAGAAACTTTTCTGAAATTGTATCACAAGAATTTCAATCTATTCTTCAACAGTCCCATAAAATGAATAGAAGTGATTTTGAAAGTCGTTACACTTTTTTAAATCGTCTTTATATGTATAGTTCATTTACTGTTCTAAGTTTTATTAGTTTTATCAGTATCTTTTTAATTTTCAGAAGAGCTTCTAAATCAAGGTAGATCAAAAAGTAAAAACTTTAAATTATGTGATTCGTTTATATTTAACTGGGACTCTTCTTGAATCGCAAGCGCATCACCATGCTCAAGAATCAAGTCATTAATTGTTCCTCCACCATTGAAAACCTGTAACCAATACTGACGATCAGGACTTAATTCGATCTCTTTTTTGACTTGGTCAAAGTCACCATGAAAGATTTGAGCATCTTGATTAATTTTGGCTATATTTTCCCCACCAGTAGCAGACGCTATGAGAGTTAAATCATTATGTTTTTGATTAAACTTATAATGTTCATATCTGGGTTTAATACCGAGCTGCTCAGGTTCTATCCATATTTGAATGGAATGAGTCTGTTTTTGTGGATCAGGATTATACTCAGAATGCATAATGCCAGTCCCTGCACTCATAATTTGAATATCACCGGGTTTAATGACGGCGTGATTCCCCATGGTGTCTCTATGTTCTAGAGCACCATCGATGATAAAGGTCATAATTTCCATGTCACGGTGGGGATGAGTACCAAAGCCCTGACCACCATCAATGAAATCTTCATTAATGACTCTTAGTTTACTAAAACCCATCCATCTGGGATCAAAATAGGAGGCAAAAGAGAAGCTGTGAAAAGCATGTAGCCAATCCATCTTGACCTCACCCCTTTCATTTGATTTTCTGAGAGTTATCATCTTCTACCTCCTCAACAAAGAATTATTTTTTAAGTTGAAAACTAAAATCAACAATAACTTCGTTATGAATCATTTTATCTCCAAGATTTTTGAAAAAATCTCCTGATCCATAAATCATGCCAAATTTAGTTCTATCAAACTTCAGTGTGCCAGAGTAGACACCACTTTTTTCTTTCATCTTAAAGCTCACAGGATGAGTCTTATCTTTAATTGTAAGATCTGCTTTAACATTGTTTCCCTTCACTTCTTTAATTTTTAACTTAGCTGTTGGATATTTACTTACTTCAAAAAAATCTTCGCTTTTCATGTGAGTCGTAAATTTTTGGGCCCACTCTCCTTCTAAATCTTCTACAGTAAATTGAGAGATATCAGCGACAAACTCTCCACTTTTAATTTTTCCTTTTTCCATCTCTACATGACCAGATTTCAAAGGAACTTTTCCGTAATGCTCTCCAGTCACTTTAGAACCTTTCCATTTCAAAGTGCTTTCATCTAAATCCACTTGTACTTTTTCTGCTAGTGCAACTTGGTTTAACATAAAAAAGAGACCAATTATTCCCCATAAACTTACTTTCATATTTCCTCCTAAGTTTGGTTGAGTTTTATTTCTTATGAAATTATCGGGCTGTTTTATATAAAATAAAATTATTATTATCTTATTAACATTATAATATTTATTGATTATAATTACATCCTATGACGTATGATCAAGTACTTACCCTAGACTACATAGTAAATTACGGTTCTTTCAAAGCAGCAAGCGTTGCAATGCACAAAAGTCAGCCTTCCCTCTCTATGGCCATCAAAAAAATTGAAGAGGAGTATTCTATAGAACTATTTGATCGCTCCCACTATCGACCAAAACTCACAGAAGCCGGTAAAAACTTTTATAAAGAAGCTAAAAAAGTAATCAAAGCTTTTCAACAATTAGAACAATCTGCTCAAAGTATTGGGCAGGGCTTTGAGTCCGAAATTTCCATCTGTATCGATTCTATTTTTCCTATCGCCGCGGTTTCTAGCATACTCTCGAAATTTTTTGATCCCCATATTTCTACCAGTCTTAATTTAAATGCAGATGTTTTAGAAGGTGTGATTCAAAAAGTTCTCAATCAAGAAGTTGATTTCGCTCTCGGACCAAAAATATCAGAAAAAAATGAATTAGAAGTGATAAAAATAGCGGAGACTAAGATTGTTCCTGTCATTGGACGCCAGCATGCAGAAAAGGCACAAGGCAATTTAAATCTGCTTAAACAACTTCCTCAAATTGTAGTTAGTAGTTCTATCAAAGAGCAACGTGAAAACGTTCTAGGAGCGGTAGGAGAGACAATTTGGTACACCTCAGATTTTTCAATGAGAGAACAACTCATTGAGGCAGGTCTAGGCTGGGGGCGTCTCCCCATCCATCACATTGAAGATAAAGTTAAAAACAAAACTTTATCCATCATTGAAGACATCCCTGAAGTCAGGCCTGCCTATATTCCCATGTATTTAATTAGAAATAGAGAAAAAGTTATGGGCCCTAACACCCAAAGTCTCTGGGATTATTTATGCTCTTTAAAAGATATTAAAAGTTAAGACCGTATTTTTTAAATTTAATAAGTGCTTGATCGAAGGCTTTTTTTCTAATTTTCTCGAGACTGATATCATCTTCAGTTCCTAAAATATGAATAGGCCCAGATACGTATTTATCTTTCCACATATTCACCAGCCTAATTTTGGAATATGGCCTGGTGTTACCAACTTGGTAGCCAAATTCTTCAATGGCGACAAATTGTCCTTTAGCTGACTTACCGATTGCTGTGACATTAATCACTTTAGCCTGAATCGAAGTAAGACTAAAACTGAAGGTCATTAATAACAGAAGATATTTATTCATCCCTCACTCCCTTTACCTATATAGTGCAAGCTCCATGCCTACCCTCAGCAATAAAATCAAACACTTAACGTGAAAAAAAGTGGCTAAATAAGCAAAATTGTCCATTTTCCAGACACAAATTAAGTTCTTCTAAAGGAGATCCGATACTGAGATTGTGAAGGCAATATTATTGATTCTATTAACATTTTTAAGCACCCAAGCTCTATCTTTGGAAGATCAAGAGATCACTGAGATTTTTGAAAGCCATTTTAAACACGGCCATCTCACAGTTCAAGATGTAGACGCTCAAAAATTCGAACTGATCAATTCCAAAAACTTTCATATCAAAAGACATGTCAGAGGTGTTGCAAGTCAGCTCAACGAAAAGTATAAAAAGCTAAAGCTAAAAAATCCTCTTATTGAAATTTCTGTGGATTAATCCTAAAGGTCAACTATGTTAAGCAAAGAAGAATTAGAGAGCCATATCTTAAGTGTTCCTGACTTTCCCAAAAAAGGTGTTGTCTTTAAAGATATTTCTCCTCTGCTCTCGGAGAAACTTCCAGAGTTAATCGAGACTATGGCCAAGAATATAAAATGGGATGGTATTGATGCCATTGTTGGTATTGAATCCAGAGGCTTTATTCTGGGAGCGGCTATGGCCGCAAAAATTGGAGTAGGCTTTATTCCTATGCGCAAAAAAGGCAAACTTCCCCCACCGGTTATTGCCGAAGACTATATTTTAGAATATGGCACAGATTCTCTTGAGCTCAAAATTAATGAACAAGCCAAAAATATTGTCTTAGTAGATGATGTGTTGGCAACAGGAGGAACCTTAAAAGCAGCCCTACTGTTATGCCAAAAAAATAATTATAATGTTAAAGCTGTCTCTCTGCTTATTAACTTAAAATTTCTCAATGAGCTAAGCCAAGAGCTTGACTACATTCATTCAGTACTCGACTACGAATAACGTAAAAAATGCCCATCATTTTTTATCAAGTGAGCTTCTATTAGAATAGAAGTATGGGATATTATTTAAAATCTATATGTTTTCTAAGTAGTCTTATCTACGCTTCAATGACTTTCGCACTCGAATCTACCGATAGAATTGAAGTCAATATCCTGAAAGCCTACAACCAAAATATCTTGGTTCTCGACCGAGGCATAGAAGATGGTATCTTTCGCAAAGATCATATAAAAATTGTTTCCAGAGATGGCTTTATCGCCCGAGGTATTTGCCTCAAAACCTCCATGAGCCAAAGTCATTGGAAAATTTACCGCGTGACCAGACCTGAGCTTGTCAGTAAAGACGTGACCTATAACATGCTCTCAATTAATCAAAGTCAAATCCCCAGAGATTTAAAAAGATTCACCACCATAGATTTAGAAAATTACTTTGCTAAAAATGATAAAAGCAAAAATCAAAAAATTATTGAACTTCAACAAGAAAGAATTGCTAAGTTTGATCTTCCTGAATCAGTCAGTGATACTGAAAGTTTTAAAACAGAAAATCAAAGTGACTTCGCTCAATTTATCGATCGCAATACTTCCCAAGAAGATCTCTCGAGAGATTTGAGTAACGCTAAAATTGAATTTTTTGCCAGTCCTATCACTTGGCAAACAAGAGACTGGGAAGAGCAAGAACACTACGGCATTCGTATCAGTAATTTCGGATTAAAGTATCAGTATCAAATACAAGCGATTGAGAAGAGGATTGAGTATCAAGATCCTTACAGCGAAATAACCTATCGATCTAAAAGCACATTTTATGATGCTGATCTTCAAATAAATCGTGTCTCAAAGAACTCATCTCTTATATCCCATGCTCACTATCACAGAGAAAAAATAGGTCAAATTTACTATCCTCACCGAGACATCCAATTAGGTGTGATGGGTTGGCGCTATCATATTTATGAGGAGAACCCAGAGAACAAATTTGCAGATATATCTTATATCCCCATTTTCAATAGTTTTGAATACAGCACAAGAGATGGGGAGAATATTGAAGAGATCCTGGGGATCCGTCACCAAATTCAATTCCGAGTCTCGAGCTACTTCACGGAGAACGTGACTAATCAAACGACTCTTACCTATTCTCCTTTTATGAATGCAGAGGATAACTACACTCTAGATCCAGACAATGTTCTCAGTCTCGCTTCAACCAGATTTTCATGGGATCTTAAAAATAATTTTTTCTTTGATTATTCACTTGAATATGAAAAAGATCTTTTTCGCTCCAATGTGTATGGAATTAAAGCTGAAAACACCACTCAAACAGTACAGCTGCGCTATCTCTGGGACATCTAACTCTGAATCAATGCTAAGTATTCCGTATTTCCTGTCTTACCTGTAATGGGTGACTCACACACTTCTTTTACTTCATGGCCTTGCTCTTTAAACCAGGTGAGAACTTCATCGAGAATAGTTTTTAAATCCTCCTGGGCCACAAGTCCGTTTTTCCCCAAACGCTGTTTACCCGCTTCAAACTGAGGTTTGATGAGCACCACACTTTGTCCGCCAGCTTTTAAAAAACTATGAATCGTGGGATAGGTTAGCTTGAGAGAAATAAAAGAAAGATCAACTACACAAAAATCAACTTTTTCAGAAAGCTCATAAGAATGTTTTAAATTTACACCCTCAATATTTTCCACTCTGGGGTGAACTTTTAGAGTTTGGTCGAGTTGATCATGGCCGACATCGAGAGCATAAACTTTTTTTGCCCCTTTCATAAGACTCACTTGGGTAAAGCCTCCGGTACTGGCGCCACAATCAGCAACAACTTTGTTTGAGAAATCTAATTTAAACTCTTCAATTGCTTTTAAAAGTTTATAAGCACCACGACTGACATAGAGACCACGCTCAGAAATTTCGATAGCATCTGCCTCATTGACAAGTTTTCCAGGCTTCAAGATTTGAGTTCCATTGACTTGAACATCCCCTTGTTTGATGAGCATGCGAGCTTGCGATCTCGTTTTCACCAAACCTTTTGAGAGCATCACTTGGTCCAATCTCTCACTCACTGAGTTGTCCTTGATAAACAAGGTGAATTTTGCCTTGAAAAAAAAGCTCTTTTAAATCTTGATCCACGTTGGCTTTTAATAACCCCCCCGGAACATGCACTTTGACTTCACCACTCCAGCCAAAAAATTTCGCACAGGCCACTGCTGTCGCCATGATCCCCGTTCCACAACATAGGGTTTCGTTCTCCACTCCTCTTTCATAGACGCGTAATTTAATGGTTTGGCTATCTTGATCAATTACTTCAAAAAAATCTACATTGGTGCCGCCAGGAAAACGAACATCATTTCGAATGGCACGACCAAGACTAAGCACATTCACGTCCTCAACTGAGCTCACCTGAATAACTGTATGAGGAACACCTGTATTTAAATAAAGGGCCCGCTTGCCACTGAGATCATTAACGTTGATCGCATCCACATCATAGAGCTCTGTCATTTTAACTTTCACTTCATTCTCGGCCACTAGGCTCGTGAGATAAACGCCATTGAGGGTTTCAAATTGATATTCATCTTTTCCTAAACCAAGAATATTTTTGGCAAAATGAGCCGAACAGCGAGAGGCATTGCCACACATCTCGGCCATAGAGCCGTCCGCATTAAAAATTCTCATGGTATAATCATAATTCTGACTTTTTCCAATAATGATCACCCCATCGGCCCCAATTCCGTCTCTGCGGTGACACCAACTCGCCACTAGGCTTGGCCTAATATTTTTATCGCCCTGCATATTATTGATAAAAATAAAGTCATTTCCGGAGCCAGAATATTTGTAAAAGTCCATAAAACCTACCTATGACGAGATGCTAAAATCCAAAATCAGTTCTATCATAGGACTTATAAAATGAATATTTTTATGATTTTCAAAGCTTAGATGTTTTTGTATGATGTCAAACCTAACGACTTGAGGAGCATTAGCTCAGTTGGTTAGAGCCCCCGGCTCATAACCGGGTG
>CEQY01088251.1_pt1 | contig 20846 bp, 21 predicted proteins | sample 361391 | NCBI WGS metagenome assembly CEQY01 (sample SAMEA2621075, study PRJEB7988) | marine metagenome | isolation source: saline water (ENVO:00002010), including | reverse complement strand
GAGCTAGTAGAACGATTAAAATCAAAAGATATTCCATCTGTGATTTACTATAAAAATCCAATCCATTTAATGAAAGCCTTTAGTTTTTTAGGATACATTCGAGGAGATTTACCTGTTTCAGAGTCTCTATCTGAATCAATAGTAAGTTTACCAATGCATCCATATTTAAGTGAAGAAGATATTGAATTCATTATAGGCTCTTTTCAAAAAACTATATGAAGATGTTAGTTACAGGAGGTGCAGGATTTATCGGCTCGAACCTTGTTGACCAACTAATTTTCGAAGCCAATGAAGTCCACGTTGTTGATAATTTTATATCTGGCAAAAAAGAAAACTGTAACGATAAAGCTTTTTATCACAAATTAGATATATCAAATGCTGATAACATTAATATGCTCGAAAAAATTTTTGAAGACGTAGATACAATTTTCCATTGTGCAGCTTTAGCAAGAGTGCAACCTTCAATCATCGACCCTTTAAAATATGAAATAAACAATACTTTGGGATTGATGAATGTTCTGAAAGTGGCAGCAGATGTAAAAGTTAGAAGGCTTGTTTATAGCGCATCATCATCTGCCTATGGTCCAACTGACAATTTGCCTTCAAAAGAGAGTGATCCCATTAATCCAATTTCTCCTTATGCAAATCAAAAATATTATGGTGAATTATGTTGTAGAATGTTTTCTGATGTTTATGGGATAGAAACTGTTTCTCTAAGATATTTTAATGTGTATGGGGAAAGACAAAATTTAGGAGGAGCATATGCTACGGTAGTAGGTATTTTTATAAATCAGATATTGGAAGGAAACCCACTTACTATCAATGGAGATGGCTCTCAAAGAAGAGATTTCACTTATGTGAAAGACGTTGTAAATGCTAATATTTTAGCAAGCAGTTCAAAGAAAGTTGGTAGTGGAGAAGTTATAAATATTGGTTCTGGAAAAAATATATCGATTAACGAATTAGCAGATATGTTTGGCGCAGAGAAAAAGTATATGAAACCAGTAAACGAACCTTTTGCTAATTTAGCTGACATTAGCAAAGCAAAAGAATTATTAAAATGGAAACCAACAATGACATTAAAAGACTGGATAAGAAAAAATCTTAAAAATTTTTAAATAATTATTTACAGCTATATTGTGAAAATAAATCGCAAAGCTTTTCTTTGCTATTAAACATTAATAAATCAATTATTGAGAGATTATTAACAAAATTATTATCAAATTGACGATAAGACGTATCATTTGAATAAACGAATTTCAAATTAATTTTATTTTGGCTAAAATAATTTTTTTTATAAAGTTCTTTGCCTGCTAAAAGATTGATATAAGTTGAAGCGTTTAATTTTTTTGATATATATATTAATCGATCAGCTTTATTCATATCAACTGATTCAGGAGAAATAATTGAGGATTTATCGAATTTAATTTCCTTATCAATGTATTTATATACTTCCAATATACTATCAATTGCTAAATCACAAATATTATCATTTTTTTTAAAAATTACGCTCTCAATCAAGTTATAAGTTTGCTTAAAGTATGGTGCTTTTCTATATGAGTTGTGGATTTTTTTAAGAAATTTGGAATTAAAAACTTCGTGTTCTTCGGATAAAAAAATTTCATTGATCTTTTTATTTTGGCTTGATTTTTTTAAAGGAATCGTAAACAAATGACTCTTACCATTCAATAAAATATTATTTCTATGAATCCAACCTCTTTTTTTAAAATTTACATCATCATAAAAAATAATTTTTTCGCATGATTCGATGAGATGAAAATATCCTAAATAAGGGAATATATATGGTTGCATTATTGATATAGAGCTCATGCTAAAATCTAACATTTTTAGGAATTGAAAAAGAAGCATCCCTTTTATTTAAATCACTAAAAAGTTCCCCATCACTTATTTCATAATTTAACATATCTCTTAAAATCATCTTAATCATGGGGAACTGAAGCTCTAAAACATCTTCATAATCCTTGAAATCATCTGAAAGCATACTTGTTTGGATTAAAATTTTTCCACTATCAACTTCTTCATCAATCAAATGAGCAGTATTTCCTAAAAAAATTGCGTTATCTTTTATTGCTTGATCTATCGCATTCAAGCCTTTGTAAGAAGGAAGGATAGATGGATGAAAATTTATCAACCTTCCTTTGTAATCAGAGATAAGTGGATTTTTAATTATTTTCGTTCCAAAGCAAATTAAATAGTCAATACTATTTTCATTTAGAGTTTTATAAATGAAATTTGAAGTTGCGGTATGAATTTTCTTCTTCAGTTCTTTTGATAAAATATCAACATTGAAAAATTCCAATTTTTCGCCAAATAAATTAAATAAATCATCTTTAACTTTATCTTGATTGCCATCATAAACTATTTTTTTTGGACTTAATAAATCAAGATTTTTAATATTACTGTAAAACTTTGTTACTCTAGATGCACTGCCAGAACAATATATAGCAAATGATTTTTTATTTGGCATAGGATATTTTATTAATTTTTATAATATATTACTTTACAAATTATTATTTAGATTACAAAATAAATGAATAGTCTGAATTATAAAAAGTATAGTCAAATATTTTTAAAATCTCTTCAAAATGAAAATAACCAATTTATTAAAACAGAAGAGGTTTTAGATTGGATTATTGCAAAAAATAATGAAGTATTAGTTGATGTAAAGCAAATACCAATCAAAAATTTATCAAATTGGCATATTGACACAAACTTTTCTAAAATATTTCACGAATCAGGACATTTTTTTTCAATTAAAGGAATTAATGTTGAAACTAATTATGGTAAAATTAATTCTTGGTCTCAACCTATAATAGATCAACCTGAGGTTGGAATTCTAGGTTTTTTGACTAAAGAGTTTAATGGTATACTTCATTTTTTAGTTCAGGCAAAAATTGAGCCCGGCAACATTAATTCTGTTCAAATTTCTCCAACTTTGCAAGCTACTAAAAGTAACTATACTCAAAAACACAAAGGAGCATTGCCTAAATATTTAAGTTATTTTCTTGAACCTGAAAAGCACGAAATAATTTATAATCAATTGCAATCTGAACAGGGTGCAAGATTTCTAAAAAAATTAAATAGAAATATAATTATTAAGGTAAAAGAGGATATCAAACTTGAAAGAGATTTCATATGGCTTACACTTGGACAAATTAAAAAATTGTCCTTAAAAAATAATATAATTAATATGGATACCAGAACAGTTGTTTCATGTATCAATTATAGGAATACCAATCAACTTTATGATCATTCTTTAAATGATTCTATAGATAATATTAAACCAATCTTGAATTGGTTAAATCAATTGAAACAAGAGTTTACTCTACGAACAAAAATAATCTCATTAGCAGATTTACAAGACTGGGAAACGAACGATCATGAAATTGTTAGACATGATAAAAAGTTTTTTAAAGTAATTGGTGCTGATATAAAGATAGAAAACAGAGAAGTTAAAAGTTGGCAGCAACCCCTTATAAAGCCAATGGATAAAGGTATAGTAGCACTCTTCACAAAAAAAATAAATAATGAATATCATTATTTAGTTAATGCTAAAGTTGAATGTGGGCATGCAGATATTGTCGAGTTAGGTCCAACAATTAGTTCATCTAGTGAGAGTTTAAATGACAAAAAAAATATTTCTAAATTGCTTGATATAATAAGTAAACAAAAATATAAGAAAAAAATATTTGACACACTACAATCAGAAGAAGGTGGAAGATTTTTTCATGAGGAGAATAGGAATATTTTAGTCGAAGTAGAAGATATTGCACAATTAGATGATGAAAATAACTACAGATGGATTTCTTTGAATCAAATACTTTATTTACTTAATTACAGTAATATTATAAATATTCAATTAAGAAGTTTAATTTCTATAATAAATGAATGAAAAAAAAATTAGAATCGGTGTATTAGGCTGTGCAAATATTGCTAAAAAACTCATTATACCAAATATTATAAATTCAGAAGATTTTGAGTTATCAGGTGTAGCCAGTAGAGATCAAAATAAAAGCATGCATTTTGCCAACAAGTTTGGATGTAAATCATTTAATAGTTATTTAGACTTAATATCCTCAAATGAAATTGATGCAATATATATACCTTTACCTACGGGATTACACTTTGAGTGGGCATTAAAAAGCTTAAACCATGGCAAGCATGTTCTTTGCGAAAAATCCCTTGCAGTTACTCCTAATCAAGTGAAAGATTTAATATTTGCCTCAAAGAAAAATAAGAAAGTTCTTTTTGAGAATTTTATGTTCCCTTATCATAAACAAATTCAATATGTACAAAATAAATTAGATGAAAATTTCATTGGAGATTTGAGATTATTTAAATCCACTTTTTGTTTTCCAATTTTTGACATAAACACAAATATAAGATATAAAAAGACTTTAGGTGGCGGTTCTTTATTAGATGCAGGGGCTTATACAGTTATGGCAGCGCAAATTTTTATGGGCTCAAATATTGATGTTACATTTTCACATTTAGTTTATAACGGTGAAGTAGATTTTCATGGTACCGCAATTTTAAAAAATTCAAATAACGTAATAGGTAATTTATATTTTGGTTTTGATAATTTTTATCAAAATTCTATTGAATTATATGGAACAAAAGGTTTAATAATTATGCAGCGTGCATTTACAGCAAAGGAAGACTTTAAACCAAAAATTTTACTTGAGAATAATAATTCTTCAAAAGAAGTATTTATCCCTGAATGTAATCAAGCTGAACTAATGCTTGCAGATTTTTCAAGATTAATTAAAAATAATTTATTTACAGAATTTCATGAAATAATGGAAAAACAATCCGACTTATTATATAAATTTATAGATGAACGATAAAAAAATTTTTGTTACAAAACCAACTTTAGCACCGTTCTCCGAATTTAATAATATTTTAAATGGAGGGTGGGACAGAGGTGTTTTAACCCATAATGGTCCCCTGGTTCAGAAACTAGAAAAAGAAGTTAATAATTTTCTTAATATTGATAATACAGTTGCAGTAACTAATGGTACAATTGCATTACAGATTGCTATAAAAGCCTTAAATATTAAAGGTGAGATAATCACTAGCCCATTTTCTTGGATTGCTTCTGTTTCTGCAATACAGTGGGAGGGTTGTACACCAGTGTATGTTGATGCTGATCTAGAAACTTTTAATATAGATGTTAAAAAAATAGAAGCTGCAATAACTCCTGATACATCTGCAATAATGCCAGTGCATGTATTTTCGAACCCTTGTGATGTTGAGGAAATTGAAAGAATCGCAAAAAAACATAATTTGAAAGTTATTTATGATGCTGCACATGCTTTTGGAGTTAATTATAAAGGTGATTCAATTTTTAATGCTGGACATATTTCTTGCACCAGCTTTCATGCAACTAAAATTTTCAATTCAGGTGAGGGTGGAGCATGTTTTTCAGAAAACTTAGATCTAACTGAAAGAATGAAAAAGCTAAGATTTTTTGGACATAATAATTCAGGTGATATTGTTGATTATGGTATAAATGGAAAGTTAACTGAGGTTCATTCTGCAATTGGTTTAGCAAATCTTCCTTATGTCGAACAAACAATCAAAAGAAGAAAACAAATCTTTGAGCTTTACTATGATGAGCTTTCTAAATCAAATAATATTACTTTTCAAAAATTTAATGAACATGAATATAACTATTCATATATGCCTATTGTTTTATCAAATGAACACGAAGTTTTAAATATTATAAAAGAATTAAATAAAAATAATATTTTTCCTAGAAGGTATTTCTATCCTTCTTTGAATACAATCGATACTATACAAGAATTAACAAAAGTTCCAACAGCCGAAATTCTTTCAAAAAATATCATATGTTTACCATCATATACAGGACTTGAAGATGATGATATCAAGCGCATTTCTAGTATAATAAAAGATAATATCTAGTTTTTTGAAGGATGTAGAAAATAATAATGCAATTTTTTGGAGCGGTGTTGAAAGATTTTCAACTCAATTAGTCCAATTCCTGCTAGGTATATATTTGGCTAGAATTCTTCTTCCATCTGATTTTGGATTAATTGGAATGTTAGCAATATTTATTGGAATTGGTGAGATTATTTCAGATGGTGGTTTTTTTAGAGCATTGGTTCAGAAATCTCAAGTAAAAAATGAAGAGTATTCTTCAGTATTTTGGATAAATGTAATAATTTCATTAGCTGTATTCATTTGTTTATTCTTTATAAGCCCTTACGTTGCAACCTTTTATAATGAACCAAGTCTTGAAATACTATTAGTTGTATTATCATCAAATGTAATAATTAAATCGTTATCAATTGTTCAAAGAGCAAAGCTTACAATTAGTTTAGACTTTAAGACACTAAGTTATATATCTCTAATTTCAGTGCTTTTTTCTGGTTTTTTAGCAATATATCTAGCAAATAATGATTATGGTGTATGGGCATTAGTAATTCAAATAACGATTAGAAATCTAATTTTTTTAATAATATGTTTTTTAATTATGAGGTGGATTCCGTCACCTAAAATAAATTTTAAATCAGTTATTGAGCTTTTTAGATATGGATCCAACTTACTTTTAGTCGGATTGATAGATGTTTTTTTTATAAATATCTATAACGTAATTATTGGAAAATATTATTCTAAAAATGACTTAGGTTTTTATAGTAGGGCTCAACAATTTAATGATATTGTTGCTATTAACGTTACTTCTATCATTCAAAGAGTTGCTTTTTCATCATTAAGTAAAGTCAAAAAAGATAATGCTTATTTTTTAAAACAATATAGGTCTTTTTTGAGAATGGGCAACTATATTATTGTTCCAATTTCATTGGCTTTAATAGTTCTAGCGGAATCATTAATAACTGTAATTTTAACTGATAAATGGATACAAGCAGCGCCATTTCTAAAGCTATTATCAGTTATTGGTATATTTTATTTTGTTAATTCACTAAGTATAACTTTCTTGAATAGTAAAGGTTTTTCTAAAGAGTTCTTAAAAATTGAAATAATTAAAAAAACTTTAATTTTATTTGTCCTGGCTTTGACATATAAAAACGGTATTGAGCAAATTATTTATGGACAGATTTTTGTTGCAACCGTCAGCTTATACCTCAATACTATTTATAATTATAAATTTACAAGTTATAACTTCATAAGTCTTTTAAAGGATATTTTACCAACAATCGTTTTAGGAGTTATATCCTTTTTCATTGTAGACTATATACTAAATTATATTAATAGCGATTTTTATAAAATTATTTGCGGCCTTACTTTAGGGTTTGCACTTTATTTTTTAATGACTAATCTTTTTAGAATTGAGGAATCAAATAAATTAATTAGATATTTAAAGGCTTAATATGATTAAAGCAAAAAAAGCAACCATAATAGTTATTTCTTTTAATCAAGAGAAATATATTGAAGAAACCATTAATAGCTTATTAAATCAAAAAACTACTTTTGATTACTCAATTTTTATTTCTGATGATTGTAGCAATGACAAAACATATGAAAAATGTTTAACGTATCAAAAAAATTATCCTGGTCGGATTAACTTAGTTTCTCACAATAAAAATTTAGGAATGATGAAAAATATAATATTTGCCTATGAAAATTGTGATACAGAATATGTAGCTATATGTGAAGGAGATGATTATTGGACTGATCAAAATAAGTTGCAGAAGCAGGTTGATTTTTTAGAAGATAATAGAGATTACGGCTTAGTATTTTCTGATTCTGATGCACTTGATGTTGAAAATAATAATATTATTAGAAAGTATTTTAGTAAGCGGCATAAAATTCTAGATGGTAAAATTACTGAAGATTTAATATTAAGCTCATTCATTCCGACTCCTACAGTATGTTATCGATATAAGTTCGTTGATAGTTTTTTGAAAAGTGTTGATCCAATTAAAGAAGGTTGGAAAATGTTTGACACGCCCCTTGCTATATATGTTTCTCATTATTCAAAGTCAAAGTACTTACCAATCTCAACATCAATGTACAGAATCCATCCAAGTTCATCATCCAATTTTTTAAAATTTGATCAAAAAATAGAATTTCTTCTTTCAAAAATTAAAATGAAGATGTTTTTTGTCAAAAGATTTGATTTATCAAGCAAGATGTATAGAAAAGTACTTTCATCGAGTTTCTTAAGCTTTTTAAGTATTATATATAATGATGGTTTTCCTAAAAAATCGAATAAAAAAGTGCAATTGATATTATTTTTCTATGAATCAATTAAACAGATTCTCATCAAAAAATTCTCGAAATAAAATGAATATTGGCATAGTAACAACATGGTTTGAAAGAGGAGCATCGCAGGTTTCAAGGCAATATAGAGATCTTTTAAATAAAAAAAATAATGTTTTCATTTATGCTAGAGGTGGAGAAAAGTATGAAAGAAATAATCCTATATGGGATACTCAAGATGTGACATGGGGTAAAAAAGCTTATTTTCAAACAAATGGTACTCCAATTAAAAGATCGCATTTTAAAAATTGGATCGATAAAAATAAAATTGATGTTTTATTTTTTAACGAGCAGCAGTGGTGGATACCTGTTATTTGGGCTAAAGAATGGGGAATTAAAATTGGTAGTTATATTGACTATTATACAAAAGACACTGTTCCTTTTTTTGAAATTTTTGATTTTTTAATATGCAACACTAAAAGGCATTACTCAGCTTTTGAATGGCATAAAAACTGTCATTACGTAAAATGGGGTACTGACACTAGTTTATTTTCACCGAACGAAAATTCTTCCAAAAACGAAAAAATTGTTTTTTTTAATTCTGCTGGTCATAATCCTGATAGAAAGGGAGTTCGAGAATTAATTGAAGCTTTTCATTCTATAAATAATGATTTTGCAGAACTATTAATTCATACTCAAGTAGATTTACTAAAATTTTATCCAGATTTAAAAGAAAAAATTATTAAACTAAAAAATCAAAAAAAATTAAAAATAATACAAAAAACTGTTTCAGCTCCTGGATTATATCATATGGGAGATGTTTATTGTTATATTAGTAAGCTTGATGGAATTGGTCTAACAGTGCCAGAAGCGTTAAGTTGTGGATTACCAGTAATTACTCCAGATCATCCACCTATGAACGAATTTGTTAAAGAAAATATCAATGGAAAGTTAGTTGATGTTGTTGATACATATTTTAGGGAAGATGGATATTTTTGGCCACAGCTAAAAATAGATAATAATAGTTTAATTACAGCATTAGAGTATTATTTAAGTGAAAAGAATAATATTTTACAATTCAAGATTGCAGCAAGGGAGTATGCTAAAGCAAACTTAAATTGGAAAGATAGATTAAATGAAATAAATGATATTTTTCACAATGTTAAAACAGATAACTCAAAAAAAATTATTGGTGATATTAGATTATATGAAAGAAAGAATTTGTTAAAAAATTTTCACCAACTCCCCAGAACGATGGTTAAAACTTTACTAAGATAATTATGTGTGATCCTATTGGCTTACTGATATACACCTTTACTTTATTTGGACTTTATGCCACAGCATTTTTGAGAAACTTCTTTCTTTTATCATTATTTATATTCGTAACAGTTCTTTTAAGCGCTTTTAGAGGAAATGCTGGAATTGATACATATCTTTATGTTGACAGATATACTGTTTTAGAGAGTGGTTTTTTAGGGCTACAAAATATTTCAATTGTTGAGCCTTTAATACCACTATTAATGTGGGCATCAAAAACTTTGGGAGGTAGTTTTACATTATTTTCCATAATACTTGGTGTATTGGTTAGTTTTCTATATTTAAGAATTATTAAAACTATCCCTAATTCAATTTATTTTTCATTGTGTTGTTTCCCGGTGATATTTTTAGATTCATTATTTAATGGATTGAGGGTAGGTTTAGCATATCCTTTAATTTTTTTAGCAGTGTATTATTCATCAATAAGTTATTTTGTTCTAGGTTCATTTTCACATATTTCTGCTCTTATTGCCGCACCATTTCAAATTTTTTCAAACAAAAAATTTGCTATATTCATTTTTATGTTGATATCGTCGTTTGTATTTTTTGATTCAGAAATTTATCAATTGATATTTCAAAGATTTGATTCAAAGTTTAATCAGTATCAAAGTATTTTTACTCGAAATGCCTATAGCGGAATTGCTGATTCATCTTTATTATTTGTAGCAAGTCTAATTTTTTTAAGAACGAAAGGTTTTTCAGGAAAAACTTTTTTAAAAGCAATGCTTCCTTTATTTATTATAATTGCTTTGCTACACTTTTTTTTAATATCAAAATTTGTTTTCATGCTTAGAGTGACTAGATTTATAGATATTATTTTGTTTGCAATGATAGCAAAATCAAATCAAAAAATTGATTCCTTTAGTTTTAATATTTCAACAGTTTTTGGATTTTTTTATATCCTTAATTTTCTAAGACAAATCTCAAATAGTTGTTATTATGATTTTAATAATGGCTTTCTGCCATTAACTAATTATTTATTCAACCTATGAAAATTTTATATCTTACATATGAGAATGTATTTGGTACTCCTATTTTACAAGCTATGGTTTTAAAGCCTTTAAGTATTTTATCAAAGAAATATGATCTTAAGTTCAAAATTACTTCTTCTGTCAAGAGCCACGAGAAAGATGAAATATATTTTGCAAATAAAAACAATTTTATTAAAAATGATAAAATTGAAGTTAAAGAGTTTGAAAAAAGTTTAACCAGCAAACAATCTATTTTCAGCTTTATTGTAGATGTAGTTCCCCAAATTATATTTGCAGTAAAAGAATCTAAGAGCTGCGATGTAATACATTGTAGAGGATACGGAGGTGCGTTAATAGGATACATTGCCTCTTTCCTAACATCAAAACCATTTATTTTTGATATGAGAGGGCTTCTTCCAGAAGAAACAGTTGATGTAGGGAAAATTAAAGAACAGTCATACAAATTTCATTTGTTAAAGATTGTCGAAAAAATTTTAATTGAAAGAGCAAACACAGTAATTACAGTTTCAGAAAAGTTTAAAGAATATATATTAAATAATTTTAAAGCAAAAAAAGTGATTAATACTAATAATCCAACAGATTTCAAAATGTATAAAAAAAATATAATTAAAGAGGACAGAATAAATTTTATTTATAGTGGATCAAATCAAATATGGCATCTTCCAGAAAAAACAATAAAACTTTTTAGTCAAATTGAAAATAAATTGAAAAACAAGGTTTATTTATATTTTTGTATAAACAACCAATCAGGTATTGAGGAGTTATTTATCAAATATAATGTACCAAAATCCGCTTATGAAATTAATACAGTACCTTTTTCAGAAATGCCTAGTTATTATTCAAAATCTCAGATAGCTTTTTGTTTAATAAAAGAATCATTTTCAAAGTCTGTATGTTTTCCAGTTAAATTTTCTGAGTATATTGCATCGAATCATTATGTTATTTGCAATAAAAATATTGGAGACTTAGAAGAAATTATAGAAAAGCATAAATGTGGCTTGATACTAAATGACATAAATAGTAAAAATAGTGTAGATAAAATTGTTAATTATGTTGAACAGTTATATAAAAGTAAGAAAATATCATATAGTAGGGATTATTTAAGTTTTTTGGACTGGAACGAAGATGGTGCCAAAAACATCTTTAAAATTTATAAAAACTTAGTTGAATGATGTCAAAAGTCTCAATAAGTATTGTTTTGTATAATAATGATTATTTAGAGGTTAAAAAAACCTTGGATAGTGTTTTATCTGCTAATATAGACATAGCTATTTATCTCATTGATAATTCTGAAAAAAGTACTTTAAAAGCATTTTTACCTGAAGATAAACGCATCAGATACATAAAAAATGATTTTAACATTGGTTTCGGTTCAGCTCACAATATTGCTATTAAAGAGTCATTTAAAAATGATTGTAAGTATCACCTTGTTCTTAACCCTGATATTGAATTTGATACAAAAGTATTAGAAGAAATTGTTAAGTATATGGATACTAATGTCGATGTTGGAAATTTAATGCCATTAGTAAAATATAAAGATGGATCAATTCAGCGTTTATGCAAGTTATTACCTAGACCAATTGATCTATTTATAAGAAGATTTTTTCCATTTGACTTCATTAAAAATAAAATTAATCAAAGATACGAACTTCATTCATTCTCTTATGATAAAATTGCATTTATACCATCTTTATCTGGTTGTTTTATGTTTTTAAGATTATCTACTCTCAAAAATGTGGGAATATTTGATGAAAAATTCTTTATGTATTTTGAAGATGTTGATTTAAATAGAAGAATAGGAAAGATAAGTAAAACAGTATTTTTCCCAGAAGTTTCAATTGTACATGGTTTTAAAAAAGAATCTGCAAATTTTAATAAACTTCTTTATTATCACTTACAATCGGCTTTTTACTATTTTAACAAATGGGGTTGGTTTTTTGATAAAGAAAGAGCAGAAATAAATTTAAAAATAATTAAAAAACTAGAAATTTAATCTTCTTTTTTAACCACAGCCCTTCCTTTTAAATTTTCCCAATCTTTTTCAGGTCTTACTTCAAGATTTTTTTCCCAAGCTCCCTTTATAGTACTTAAGTTGAGATTAATTGAATCTCCAAAATTTATTAGGGCCTGAATATCCTTTGGAAAGCAACTGCCTCCAAATCCAAATTTTCCATCATGTCCAGGAACATTAATATGAGAGTGGCCAATTCGTCCGTCTCGAATAAACCCATCAACAGCATTATCCCAATCCGCATCAATTTTATCTGATATTTGTTTCATTTCATTCATGAATGATACCTTTGTAGCAAAGAAGCAATTATTCATATATTTTATAAGTTCTGCAGTTTGAAAATTAGTTTCTATGCACGGAATACTATTACCAAATCGCCATTTAAATAATTCTGCACACTTATTTGTATTAATTTTTAAACCACCTAAAATAAATCTACTTTGATTTATAAAGTCAAAATTTGCACTTCTTTCTGTTAAAAATTCAGGGTTAAAAACTATTTTTAGCTTAGGAAACTCATTTTGAAGCATCTGCGATGTTCCTGGTAAAATTGTTGACCTTATCATTATAATGCATTCACTAGAATCATCTGTAATCATATTTATTTCATTAAGAGCCTCTTTTAGATTGTCAATATTCATTGATCCATCTTTATTTGATGGTGTTGGGACTGAAAGAAATATAAATTCTGATTCTTTAACAACTTCTTCTAGTGAATTTTGGGACCTTTCTGGATCTTTATCATATGCTCTTACAACAGCATCGCATCCAGTGTTTGGAGAAAATCCAAATTGTACAGCTGAGCCTACAAAACCTTTTCCTACAATTCCTATATTATATATTTTTTTCGTCATAAAAATTCCTTAGTTAAAAAATTCACAATTCTTTTAGATGCTTTTCCGTCTCCATACGGATTTAATGAACGAGACATTTCATTATATAGCTGCTTTTTATCAAGCAATAACTGAGCCTCATCTCTTATTTTATTTCTTTCTGTGCCAACAATTTTAACTGTTCCTGCATCTACAGCCTCTGGTCTTTCTGTATTTTCTCTAAAAACCAGCACTGGCTTTCCAATTGATGGAGCTTCTTCTTGAACTCCTCCAGAATCAGTCAAAATAATATAAGATTTATTCATAAGATATATAAATGATTCATAATCTAATGGATTAATTAAAAATACATTATCTAAATCTTTTAATATATTGTGTACTGGCTCTTGAACCATTGGATTTAAATGAACAGGATATACAATATCAATATCATTATTAGCGATTGCTAAGTCTTTAATGGCTTTGCAAATATTAATAAATTTTTCACCAAAGTTTTCCCTTCTATGCCCAGTTACTAAAACTATTCTTTTATTTTCTTTCAGATTAAAATCTTCAAGAGCAAGTTTCGCTTCTAATTTTCGTTTTAAATCTGTGTCATCTGAAATTTTATTAAGGGTTTGTAGTAATGCATCTATAACAGTATTCCCAGTAATAATAATTTTACTTTTATCAATACCTTCATTTAATAAATTATTAAAACTTTCTTTTGTGGGAGCAAAGTTATAATCAGCAATTTGAGAAGTAATTCTTCTGTTCATTTCTTCTGGATATGGACTATATTTATTGGATGTCCTCAGTCCTGCTTCAATATGTGCCACCTTTATTTTTTTATAAAAACTTGCTATAGAAGCTGATAGGGTTGTTGTTGTATCACCATGAACCATTACTAAATCCGGACCAAATTCTTCTAAAACTGCTTCAAGTTTATTAATAATTTTAGAAGTTATGGAAAAAAGTGTTTGATTTGGTTCCATAATTTTCAAATTATAATCAGGTTTAATTTGAAATATTTCTAATGCTGAAATAAGCATAGATTCATGTTGTCCAGTTATGCAAACTCTAACATTGAAATCACTTTGATTTTTTTTTAACTCATTTATGATAGGAGCAACTTTTATGACCTCTGGTCTAGTTCCAACTACAATTAATATTTTTTTAGACATTATTTTTTAAATACCAATCAATAGTTTTTTCAATTCCAGAATCAAAATTTTCTTTGGCTTTCCACCCTAAATTTTCTTCAATTTTAGTTGCATCTATTGCATATCTTTTATCATGACCAGCTCTATCTTCAACAAAAGTAATTAAAGTGTTATATGGTTTATCGTTCGGGATTTTCTTGTCCAAAATATCACATATTTTATTAACAATTTCTAAGTTAGTTTTTTCGTTCTTACCACCAATATTATAAATATTTCCAGAAGAACCATTCTGGAAGGCGAGATCTATTCCACGACAATGGTCTAAAACATATAGCCAATCACGTATATTTTTACCGTCACCATAAATGGGTATTGGTTTATTTGATATGGCGTTCATAATAATTTTAGGAATTAATTTTTCAGAATGTTGCTTCGGGCCGTAGTTATTTGAGCAATTTGTAGTTACTGTATTGAGCCCATAAGTCTCGTTATAACTTCTAACAATCATATCGCTTGATGCTTTTGAGGCAGAATATGGAGAATTTGGTGCATATGGGGTTTTTTCAGTAAATAATCCAGTATCACCTAGACTTCCATACACTTCGTCCGTAGAAACATGAAGAAATCTAGATGACTTATACTCATCAAGGACATGAAATGGTTTTTTCATCCAGTTTTTATATGCAACATCTAGTAGATTAAATGTGCCGTTAACATTTGTTTCAATAAAAATTGATGGACTATCAATTGAATTATCAACATGTGATTCTGCAGCAAAATGTATGACTCCATCAATATGATTTTCATTAAAAATTAACTCAATTTCTTGTCTATTTCTTATGTCTGCATTGATAAAAGAATATCTTTTATTATTTTCACAATCTTTAAGATTATCAATATCGCCAGCATATGTCAACGAGTCCAAATTGATAACATTTATATTTTGGTATTTTGTTAAAATATATGGTATAAAATTTGAACCAATAAATCCTGCACCACCAGTAACTAAAATTGTTTTATTTTTCATATAGATCCTCTGAGAGTTTAAAATGATTATTTATATCTAAAATATTTGGAAGAGAATTATCTTTATCAGATACAATGATATCCTTATAATTTTTTAAATCTATATTAAGCTTTGAATCAAAAACAGAAATCCCCATGTCATGATCAATGCTATAAAAATTATCTACTTTATATGAAAAGATTGAATCCTCTAAACTAAGAAAACCATGAGCAAAGCCTCTTGGAATAAATAATTGTTTATGATTCTTATCAGATAATTCAATTGAGATATGTTGTAAAAATGTTTTAGAGTCAGCACGTAAATCAACTGCAAAATCAATAACTCTACCTTTTAATACTTTCACAAGCTTTGACTGAGAAAATGGAGGTTTTTGAAAATGCAATCCTCTAAAAACATTTTTTTTACTGTAAGTAGTAATATCTTGACAAAAATTAACTGGGTGTGATATAAAATTATTAAGTTTATCTTTTCTGTAAGACTCGATTAAAAAACCTCTATCGTCTTCATAAACTTTAGGTGTACAAATTATAACTTCAGGTATAGATGATTTTTGAAATTCCATTTATTTTATAATATTGTCTTCAGATCTTTTCAAGAGATATTGACCATACTGATTATTTTTTAATGAATTAGCAATTTTTAAAAATTGTTTTTTATCAATATAACCTAATTCATAAGCTATTTCTTCTATACATCCAATTTTCAGAGATTGTCTTTTTTCAATAGTTTCTACAAACTGAGAAGCTTCAAGTAAACTCTCATGTGTACCTGTATCAAGCCACGTATTGCCACGACCAAAAATTTCAAGTTTAAGATTTTTCTCATCTAAGTAAACTTGATTGAGCGCAGTTATTTCTAGTTCACCTCTTTTAGAAGGTTTTAACGTTTTAGCTTTTTTTGCAACGTCGTTGGGATAAAAATATAGTCCAACTACAGCATAATTTGATTTAGGATTTTTTGGTTTTTCTTTAATACTTGTGACATTTCCTTTTTCGTCAAAACCAGCAACACCATAACGTTCAGGGTCATGAACATGATAACCAAAAATTGTAGATTTATTATTTTTTAAAGATTTTTTTGCATTTTTTAACATTTTATCAATTTCATTACCATAAAAAATATTATCGCCTAGAATTAAACAAACACTGTCATCACCAATGAAATCTTCACCTAAAATAAATGCTTGAGCGAGTCCATCTGGGCTAGGTTGTTCAACATATTCAAAATTAATGCCAATATTAGATCCATTCCCTAATAGTGATTTAAAGTTTGGTAAATCCTGAGGTGTTGATATAATAAGAATATCTTTAATTCCTGCCCTCATTAATATTGAAAGAGGGTAATAAATCATCGGTTTGTCATAAATGGGTAAAAGCTGTTTCGATACGGTTTTTGTTATTGGGAACAACCTAGTTCCTGATCCACCCGCTAATATTATTCCTTTCATAATGGAACAATATATATGTTTTTTATATAAAAATATATATTGAAATAAAACTTAATTATAGATTTGCAAACATGATAAATAAAATTAAATTTCAACATGAGATATACAGTACTTTTTCTGTTCGCCTGCACATCTATTTATGCTCAAATTAATGTTGATTCCTTAGAAAAAATGGCCAATAAAGAATTAGAGATATTAAAAAGCCAAATTGAAGAGAATAGAATTTCAAACGAAATATCAAATAACGAGAAAAAAGAAACTGTTTTTGATATCGTCGATTTAGATCAAAAATCCTATAATACTGATAAGGATATATATTTTGGTTACAATTTTTTAGAGAATGATATTAATTTTTTCAATAATATTCCAACGCCTTCAGATTATAAGCTTGGTCCTGGAGACGAAATTTTAATCTCAATTTGGGGAGATACCAACCTGAGAGAAACCTTTGTAATAAATAAAGAGGGATTAATTTATTATGAAGACTTCGGTTTTATTAACTTATCAAATAAAACAATTGACGAAGCTGAAACTTTATTAACTATTGAATTATCTTCAGTTCACTCGACACTTAATAATAATTCTAAATCATCAAAATTAATGGTTGAGCTTTTGAAATTAAAATCACTCAATATTTTTTTCGCAGGTGAGGTTAAAAAGCCTGGAATCAATCTAATACATCCATTCTCTGATCCTTTGTCTGCTATTGCACAAGCTGGCGGAATTGACAGAAATGGATCATTAAGATTAATAAAAATCATAAGAAATAATGTTGTTGTAGCGGAAATAGATTTTTACAATTTTTTCATTAACGGTAGAAATGAGTTTTCAGATTTTAAGCTCATTGACGGTGATATTATTCATGTACCTATTGTTAAAACTAGAGCCAGTATAAACGGGGCTGTAAAAAGGCCCTTAAGTTACGAACTTCTCGATTCTGAATCTTTGGAAGACTTAATAAACTTTTCTGGAGGATTAAGTTCAACCGCAAGTGGTAAAGCTATTTTAAGACAATCTATTCCTCTAAATGAAAGAATTGTTGAAGACTTAACGAGCGACGTCAAATCAGTTGACTTATTAAAAGCAGATCAAATAAACATTAATGATGGTGCAACAATCGAAGTTTTACCAATATATCAAAATGATTCTGATGTTCAAATTTATGGTAGAGTTTTTCGTCCTGGTATTTATCCACTCAAAAAAAATATTTATAACTCTGATGATGGAAAGTTAATTGAAGTATCAACTTTAAAAGATGTCCTGGATATAGCTGGCGGGTTTCAAGATGAATCTTATAGGAAGTCAATTCTTGATGAAATAATTATTTTAAGATTAGATGAAAATCAATTTTATTCAAAAGAGTTCAAAATTAAATATCAAGAATCTAAAAATTTTGAATTAATGGTTAATGATAAAATTTTTGTATATGAAAATCCTAATTATAAAAATGATTTTACATATAATATCGTTGGAGAAGTTAACAAACCTGGTACATACCCTTTACTAGCTGGTATTACTTTATCTGATGCTATTTCAATTGCAGGAGGAGTTACTCAATTAGGATCAATAAATAATGTTACAGTTAGTAAAAAATTATTAAGACTCAATGAAAGTGGTAATCAAGTATCTGATACTGAACTTGTTGCAAATATTGATGAAAGCTTTGAAGTTACTGATGGAAATATTATAACTATTTTACCTAAGACTAATGTTATACAAGTAAAAGGTAATGTTTATAATCCTGGACTAATAGCTCACTCAGGACGATCAATGTCAATGTCAAAGGCTATAGAATTGGCTGGTGGTTATAAACCATATAGTTTAAAAAAGAGATCCTATGTGATTAGAGCAAATGGAGAAATTGAGCAAGCAAATCTGTTTAGAGGCAGAGCAAAGAGAATATTTCCTGGAGATTCAGTTTTTGTTCCTGTCGATCCAAACCCAAATGATTTTAATATTACATCATTTATTTCCGATTTATCTATTACATTAGCAAATATTGCTGCAATATTAATACTTGTTGATAATCAAAGTGATTGAAAACTGAATGATTAATCCTATTACTAATAAAGAAGAAATAAATTGGTATAATTTTGTTACTTTTTTAAGATTAAATCTTAGATTACTTATTAGAATTTCTTTGGTTGCATCTTTATTGGCCATAGGTTTTTATTTTTATAAATCCGATAGCTATAATGTAAAAATTAGTTTTTACACTAATTACAATGAACAACAAGGACCTAACCTATTTTCGAATATAATTTCTCAGAACAATAATTCATCTAATTTAGATTTTTCAATCTCAGACTTTCTTCAGTCTGATAATTTTTTGAATGAAGTGGTAGAATCTAATTATGAAATATTTGGCACAACAATGACGTTAATTGAATATTGGGGAGAAGATTATGATAGAGCTATTTATTTGAATCCAATCAAAACTTTAAAGAAAATTAATTATCTTTTTCACGTAAATAGTTTTTTAACAGAGGATCAGAAAAAAAGCAATTTTGTTAAATCTAGTCTAAGTCATAGTATTAATCATTCAGAATCTAGATTTTCAGGATTAAATACTATATCTATATCTAATTCAGAAAATTTGGATTTATCAATCCAAATTGTTAATAATATATATGATCAAATATTAAATTATTCAACAAGTGTTGTCAATACTAAGGCAAGAGAGAAAAAAGAGTTTATAGCTAATCAACTAAGCGACATAAAAGTCAAATTAGAATTAGCTGAAGATAAAAAAACAAAATTTTTAATAGAAAATAAAAATATAAATGATTCACCCAATTTATTACTTCAAAAAACAAGAATAGATAGAGATGTTTCATTATATAATCAGCTATATTTTACACTTTCAGATCAATTAGAATTAGCTAAAATAGATGAGCAAGATAGTACTTCGCCTATTTTTGTCTTAGATGGAACTAGCATTAGTTATTCAAAGTTGGGTAATTCATTAATTGAATTAGTTGTCATTTTCATTTTTATTACAATCTTCATTTCAATAAGCTTTCTACTTTTTAAGGAAAGAAAAAAACTTTTTTTATAGTAAGGCATGATTATTTGGTTTACAGGTCAACCTGGTAGTGGAAAAACTACATTAGCAAACGAGCTAATTTTAAACTTAAAACGAAATTCTCCAGAGAAAAAAGTAATAAATATCGATGGGGATGATTTAAGAAGTATAAGTAAAAATAAAGACTATTCAAAAGAAGGTAGAATTAAAAACATATCCACAGCAATTTCCATAATGAGGTTTCTTGCAAATAAGAATTATATTTGTATAGTATCAATTGTTGCTCCGTATAAGTTTCTCAGAGATGAATTAAAAGATGAATTTCCATTTATTGAGGTTTATTTACATACTTCTGAAATTAGAGGTAGAGAGCAATTTTTTGCTGATGATTATGAAAAACCAGATGATAATGATCACATCAAAATCGATACAGGATTATTATCAATAAAGGAGAGCTTAGATGAAGTACTCAATGTTTATAGGAAGATGGCAACCTTGGCATGAAGGTCACAGGTGGTTAATTGATCAAAGACTTCAGGAAAATAAAAATATCTTAATCTGCATAAGAGAAGTAAGTAATGATGATAAAAATCCCTACAACCCATTAGATGTCAAAAAAAATATTGAAAAAAAATTATCAGATTTAATATCGCAAAATAAAGTTAAAGTAATTATAATTCCTGATATTGAATCAGTAAATTATGGTCGTGGAGTCGGATATGATATTATTGAACATGTTCCTCCACAAAAAGTTGGCGAAATTTCTGCAACAAAAATCAGAGAAAAATTATTTAAAAAATAATTTAGGGCCCATAGCTCAATTGGTTAGAGCAACGGACTCATAATC
>CEQY01191247.1_pt1 | contig 20918 bp, 19 predicted proteins | sample 361391 | NCBI WGS metagenome assembly CEQY01 (sample SAMEA2621075, study PRJEB7988) | marine metagenome | isolation source: saline water (ENVO:00002010), including | reverse complement strand
TTGGGCCAGGCATTACTCTTTCATATGAATGTCCAATCTTAACCTTATCATTAGAAAGGTTTCTTTTTGATAATTCTTTTTCTATTATTGGAGCAACAACTTTAGAGCAAGTTCCAGGTGGGACAGTAGTTTCAACTAATATTAAAACATCTTCTTTACAGTTTTCACCGATGGTTCTGACAGCACTTTTAAATGGGTTTAAATCAACATTAAACGAATTTAAATTACCATTTTTATCGGAATTTTTTTGGACATCAAGATTTATATCAACAATAATATAATCTGCTTTCGAATAAGCGTAAGGATCAAATGTTGCATAAAAATTATTTTTTTTTCTTGCTAAATTAAAAAATCTTTCAACTTTTTTATCAGATGAAATGATTGGAAATTTTCCACTATTTATTGAATGAATTTTCCAATAATTAGATTCATTGGCAAGATCCACACCAATAACAGCATATTCTTTTTCTTGTGAATTTGCACAAACAATTGACATAACAGCACCGACAAATCCAAGTCCTTGAACAACAATAACTTCTTTACCTTGATTTTTTTTTAAAAATAAATCAATATTAAACTTTTCATTTTTGTTTGTTGGAATTCTTACTTTTTCATTTGTGTATGGGTTAGTTGAAGTTTTATACATTTTTTAAAGTATTTCTGAATATTTATTTGCTAAAATTACAAACTGTCTTTTAGTTAACACAAAGTCTTTTCCTTTTTTTCCGATCTCTGTAAGATGATTTTTATCTAATTCATTTATTTCTAGAATCTTCTTGATAAGTTTTTCAACATTTTGAGGCTCTACTAAGAATCCGTTATGAATTTTAGAAATGATATCTTCATATCCATCATATGAAAATAGAATAGGTTTGCCAGAATACATATAATCCATTAATTTATTTCTTGAAATACCATATTCATAAACTTTGGAGTGATTTACACTATCATACAGGATATCACATTTATTCAAGAATGACAAAACATATTCTTTATTTACCTTTTCAAAAAAGTAAACATTATTTTGAGATTTAGTTTCATTTATTAGTTTATTTTTATCTTTTCCATCTCCTATGAAATAAAAATTTATTTCTGGGTTTGATTTATCAAGTATCTTAGAAGCACTAATTAAAGTTTCAAGACTATTTGACACTGCCATTGAACCAGCGTAGCCAATAACAAGCTTACTTTTTAATGGAAATTTTTGTAATGTATCTATATTAAAATTTTCTGATTTTTGTAAGAATTCAAGATCTATACCCTGTGGAATATATTTAAATTTAAAATCTGTGTTTACAGTATTTTTTATATGAACATCTAACTTAGCCATTGTGCCAATTATAACATCAGCATTTTTGTAAGCAAATTTTTCAATTATTCTAAAAAAAATCATTGCTGGATTATATTTGGATTTTTTACCCAGCTCAATAACTGTTAATGGCCAAATGTCTCTTATCTCCAAAATTAATTTTTGTGAACCATTGAAAAGCTTTAAAATAAAACTAGAAATAAATGAAATTATTGAGGGAGAAGAACAAATCACAGTATCAAACCTTTGTTCAGCTCTGTAAAAAATCAATAGGAAAGAAAAAATAAACCAATTTAACATTCTAAAAATTCCATGAGAATTTTTGTATCTAATGTTTTTCACCCAAACAAATTTTACACCATCAATAACTTCAGTACTGAAAAAATTTTTTGTTTTTGGAAATTTATACATGTAATGATCATAAGATGATGTAATTAGTGTAACATTATAACCCTTCTTAACTAATTCTTTACAAATGAAAAACTGTCTAAAACCTAAACTTGAATATTTTGGAGAACTAGCATAATGACACACATACAAAATTTTATTGTTACTGATCATTCTATTTTTTAATATAATTAATTATATAATCAGCTATAGATAAACAGGCTGTGGCGCCTGGTGAGGGAGCATTTAAAACATGTATTTGGTTATCATGACTTATTATTTTAAAATCCATAAGTAAACTTCCTTTTTTTTCAACTGCCTGAGCTCTAATTCCTGCTTTACCTTTTAAAAACATCTCTGTATTAATTTCAGGAATCATTTCTTGAGCTCTTTTTATAAAAACTCCTTTAAACAAAGAGCTTTTAAACTCATTTAAAGAAAAGTTAAAATTTTTAATTATAAATTTTATCAAACCTTGGTATGTTACTGAATCGTAAAAGTCATAAAAAGAAAAATCTTTATTGGAATACCCCTCTCTTTTTGTAGCTAAAACTGCATTTGGTCCCAATTCTCTATCACCATTTATCATTCTAGTAAAATGAACTCCTAAAAAGGGGAATTTAGGATTGGGCACTGGATAAACCAAGTGATTAATGTATTTTTTATACTCTTCTTTTAATTTAAAATATTCTCCTCTAAAAGGTATAATTTTTAATGAAGGTTTTGTTTTTGATAATTTTTTAAATATTCTATCAGTAAATAATCCTGCACAATTGAATAGTAAATCAAAGCCATATATATTTTTGTTTGTTATCAATTCATTATTGTTATTCTTACTAACACCCAAGACTTCCTCACTTAGAATAATCTTTCCTCCCATACTCACTATTTTTTTTGCTAATTCTTTTTGAACAGCGATAAAATCAACAATACCCTCATCAGGTACTAATAATGTTTTTTTTGATCTTACATATGGTTCCCTATTTAATAATTCTCTATTATTTAAAAATTTTAATTTTTTTAGTCCATTATCAAATCCTCTTTTTGCTAAATTTTCTAATATCTTAATTTCATTATCAGTATTAGCAACTACAATTTTTCCACAAACGTCATGATTTACCTCATTTACTTTACAAAAGTCAATCATCTGTTTAATGCCATCAACTGATAATCTAGCTTTCAATGTATTAGGTTTATATGACAAACCACAATGCAAAACGCCACTATTCCTTCCAGATTGATGAAAACCTAAATCAGCTTCCTTTTCAATGAGAATAACTTTGTGCTTTTTATAGGACAATAAATATTTGTAAGCTAAGGCAAGACCTATCAAACCTCCACCAACAATTACAACATTTTTTTTCAACTATTTTTTGTAAAATTTATTAATTAATTCCACAATATATTTTATTTCCTCAAACCTGATTTCAGGAAAAATTGGTAACGATAATATTCGACCTTGCATGTAAAAACCTTCCGGGAAATCATTTTTATTGTATTTGTAAGCTTTATAAGCTGGTTGTAAAGGTATTATTTTTGGATAATGAATTGCAGTAGACACACCATTGGCTTCAAGAAATAATTTTAATTCATCCCTTCTATCACATTCAATAACATATAAATGATAAACAGACTTTCCATTATTATTTGTTTTTAAAGATCTAACATTAGATTTATTAAGTAGTTCGTCATATATCTTAGCAGCCTCTATTCTTTTTGTTGTCCAATCTTTTAAATACTTAATTTTAACATTTAAAATTGATGCTTGTAAATTGTCCATCCTACTATTTATTCCTTCAATTAAATGATTATGTTTTTTTAGTGCACCATGTCTTGCAAACATTCTACAATAATTTGCAATTTCAGTATTGTCAGTAACTATAGCACCTGCATCACCATAGGCGCCTAGATTTTTACCGGGGAAGAAACTAAAAGATGAAGCAATTCCAAAACTTCCAATCAATTTTTTATTATGCTCTGCTAAGTGTGATTGAGCACAGTCTTCAATTATATGCAAATTATATTTTGATGCAATCTCACAAACTTTGTCCATATCACAAGGATTACCATACAAATGCACTGGAATAATTGCCTTAGTTTTCTCATTAATTAACTTTTCTAGTTTTGAAATGTTCATTGAACATGATTCTCGATCAATATCAACAAAAATTGGCTTAGCTCCAGTCAAACTAATTGTTTCAGAAGATGATATCCAGCTATTACAAACAGTTATAACCTCATCTCCAACACCTATTCCTAGAGATTTCATTATAATGAACAATGAATCAGTACCATTACCAACAGATATACAATACTTGGCACCAATCAAATTAGCAAAACTTTTCTCAAACTTTTCAACTTCTTTACCAAGAATAAACATTGAGTTTTGAACTACAGATTGTATTGAAGAATCTATTTCTTTTTTAATAGTTAAATATTGTCTACTTAAATCAACAAATTTTATTTTCATTATTTTATTTTTTTTGCTGGATTACCACAATACACACCAGATTCTAATATATCTTTAGTTACAACAGAACCAGCCCCAATAACAACATCGTTACATATTTTAACAGGTAATATAGTTGCATTACTACCAATTGACACATTATCTCCTATCAGAGTTTTTTCCCACAAACTAGTGTCACCCTTTGCTGGTGCACCATTAGAAAATTTATCATTAATAAAAACAACTGAATGACCTATAAAACAATTACCTCCAATTTTAACTAATTCGCAGATGAATGAGTGAGATTGTACTTTTGTGCCCTTACCTATTGTTACACCTTTTTGAATTTCTACAAAAGGGCCAATGAAACAATCATCTTCAATGTTTGCTTCATATATATTACATGGTTCGATTATGGTTACATTTCTACCAAATAAACAATCTCTAACGCGAGATTTCAGGAGTTTTGGAGCCATACTATCTAATTTTATTATATATTTTTTCTATAATTTCAACGGTCTTCATAGCCTCAAATGCATTTGCACTAATCGATTTATTGTTCAATAATACAGAAATCAAATTTCTATATACTAATCCATGATTACTCATAGATCCAACATAATTACCATAATTGTTAGGTTTATTCCCTTTATCAACCTTTATTTTATTCATTCCTTCAATTTCTTGGTATTCAAGTTCATTTAAATATTGGCCTCCAATTTTTACTGTTCCTTTAGTACCAAAAATCGTTAATGAACCCTCAAAATTTTTATTGTGTGAATTTACATTATAATTTATTGTACCAATAGCATTATTAATAAACTTTAGTATGACAACTCCTGAATCTTCAAATTCAATAAAATCATGAATATAGTTATTTGAATATCCCTTTACTTCTTCCACATCACCTATTAACCAATATAATAAATCAATAAAATGACTAAACTGGGTAAAGAGAGTTCCACCATCCATTTTAATTGTTCCTTTCCATGAATCATGATAATAATCAAAATTCCTATTCCAAAAACAGTTTAATTGTACCGTACATATATCTCCAAGCTTATTATTTTCAATTAATTCCTTTACTTTAACTACAGGTGGATTAAATCTGTTTTGTTTTACTGCAAATAATCTTACATTATTGTTTTCAGCTGCTACAATCATTTTACCACAATCCTCTGAAGTCAATGCAAGTGGTTTCTCACATAAGACATGTTTTTTTTGATTAAGAAAAAATATTGAGTGTTCACAGTGTAATCCATTTGGCGTACAAATTGAAACAACATCATATTCCAGATTTGAAGAACTTAATTCATTTATATTAGTAAAATATTTAGATTCATATTTTTCACTCAATGATTTAGCCTTCTCTTCATTAATATCACAAACAGCAACTAACTCACCTTGTTCGGAAATATGTTCAGCATGTCTATTTCCAATTCTTCCACATCCGATTATAACAAATTTTATTTTTTTCATTTTGAATACATGTTTTTCTTTCTTAATAAATTTAAAATCTTTTTTAGATTAGTAATTATATGATTATTATTTGGAAAATCGTGGAAAGATTTTTTCTTCATTACTAAAATCTCTTCAAATTCATCATTACTTAAATTTAACTTCTTTTTTACAAATTCAATATCTTCATTTTTTAAAGAATCATTTGGATAAGGATCTTTTTGTAGATGTTCTAAAGCTTTTTTTCTATTTATTTGTCCGGATCTAATTAAATCAGAATAATGCCCTCGACGTTTGTCTATTTTAAATTTAGTTGGTAAAAAATAACCCTGATAAAATCTCGTATAAATAGATTCATAATGCTTACCTCCATAATAAACCCATTTGAGTTCTTTCTTTATTTTTGACATTGCTTCTTCTTTATCATAATTAATATAATTTAAAATAGAAACAACTTTTATACGATGCCACAAAATATTCCAAATAAGACTAGGTAGAGAAAAATGAGGATACTTTTTAAAGTTTTTAATATTTGAATATTTCTTAATTATGTGTTTAATATATTTCCAATCAGAATGTCCATAAGACCATCTTTTAACATTCATTGATTCAGTTGCAAAATTCATCCCATTGATGATATATTTTATCCCTCTTTTTTTTGCTTCATCAAATAATAATGCATTTATAGCATGATCAGTTGGTATTTCCCCGTCAGCTGTAGATGATTTCAAAAAAGCTAGTTGAATCTCTTTAAAATAATCCCATTCAATAACATAAGTTATTAAATCGATACCAAGTATATCGAGACAATTTTCTATATTATTGACAGAAAGTTCAGAGTTCCATCCATTATCAAAGTGTATAGCGAGTGGATTTAAACCAAACTTTTTACAAAGATAAGCTACATATGTACTGTCAACACCACCGCTAACTCCAATGATACAATCATAATCTTTAGTTTTACCAGTATTTTTGATTCTAGTTACTAAACCATTTAGTTTCTTTTCCTTATCATTAATATTGATTCTGGAAGCTAAGATTTCATCGTATCTAGAGCAATGGTTGCATATATTGTTTTCATCAAACGAAATCTCAGGATCTGAATTATCCATGATACATCTCGAACATACTTTATTTTTAATATAATTTTTCATAAAAATTTTCTACTAAGATTTTTCTCTTTGGATAATTTATTAGTACAGCTCTATGAACACCTTTAAATACAAATAAACTTCCTGCTGCAACAGCAGATGCTCCAGAATTTACAGCTGAAATAAAATCGTTAATACATCCAGCACCCCCAGCTGCAACGACAGGAATTTTCAAAGAAGAAGTAACTTTTTTTATCATATCGAGGTCAAAACCAGAAAATGTTCCATCATTATCTATAGATTGTAATATAATTTCTCCTGCACCTTGATCTTCCAAAAATTTGCAATACTCAACAATATTCAATTTAGTTTTCAAATTACCATGAGCTAACTTTATAGAATATCCAGAAAAAAAATTTTTCTTGTAGTCTACACATACTACTGTACTTGACGTTCCAAATTTAGAAGATATATCATTAATCAAATTTTTTTTAGTTGCATAAGTATTCAAAATTACTTTTTCGTAACCAATATTTAATATTTTTGAAGCGTCATCAATATTTGTTATTCCACCTCCATAACTTATGGGAATAAAACACTCTGTGGTAATTTCATGTAATTTTTGAAAATTTGGTGGTTTATTATTTTTGGAAGCATTTATATCAAGAATTACCAATTCATCAACTCCCTTATTATTAAATATTTTAACAGTATTAACAGAGTCGCCTAGATAAACTGGATTTTTAAAATTTATAGTTTTTACAAAACCATTACCAGAGAGAAGTAAAATTGGTATTACTCTATGCTCAATCATATTTATTATCAAATAAATTTTTTAATAAATATTTTCCATATGAATGACTCTTTTCTGGGTGAAATTGAAAACCAAATATATTATTTGTTCTAATGGCTGAACAAAACTTTAAGTTTCCATAATTTGTTGTTGATAAACAAATTTCTTTGTTATAAGGAACATGATAAGAATGAACAAAATAAAATCGTTTTTCATCAAGATCGTTATCAAATACCTTATTATTAGAATTAATGTAATTCCAGCCCATGTGAGGAACTTTATGATCATTATTTTTAAACTTGAATTTAATAACTTTATCATTAATCCAACCTAGACCAGGAAGATTTCCTTCTTGGCTAGATTTCATCATAAGTTGCATTCCTAAACAAATACCCACAGTAAGTTTTTTGTCAACTAAAGCATGCTTATTTAAAGGCTCTATAAAGTTTAATTTATCTAACATTTTCATTCCATAATCAAATGCACCAACACCAGGTAAAATAACAGATTCAATTTTTTTAAAATCTTCTGGAGATTTTATTAAAATACTATCAAATTCAATTTTTCTTAAAATATTTTTTATTGCACCTATATTACCAAGGCCATAGTCAACAATTCCTATCATTTTAAAATTAAGCTATTATGTTTGTTAATTATTTTTTTGCTTAAAGATTTATATATCAACAAAGTTAAGATTCCGATCATGAAAAACCTTCCAGCATGAAGACTGTAAGAAACCATTGCTGGAATTGTGAAAACTAAAATAGTTAGCTTCAAAATAGTCAAGTTTTTATAAAATAATAAATTTATTATTAAAGCTATAAAGAAAATAATTATTGTAGATCCTAAAAAATATCCTTTCAAATAAATAATTTCTAAAAAAAGATTATGTGGCTCATTAAAGTAGGGGTTAAAAGTATATGAGTATCCATTTGGAAAAAATGAAAAATTATCAATCATTTGTTTATAGCTTTCAATTCTATACGAGTTGGATGAACTTTCTAATTGAGCATTCGCTATAAACCTACTTATGGTTGTAAAATTTGAAAAACTTTCATCAATATTATTTTTCTGAAAAGCAAAATTTATTAATGTAAATAATGTGACTAAGAATAATGAAATGCTTATAAAATATTTTTTTAAATTTTGAATAATTAATATTAAAGACATTAATAATAATCCAACAAGAGACTGTCTTGATCCAACAACTAAAATAATAAATACAAGAGCTGTTATAATTACAAATTTTAATTTCAATTTATTACTTAAAATATCACTTGATATGAAAATTATTATAGTAAATAAAGTTATATTTCCAATAATTTGGTATTTAAAATCTTCAATAAACCCCACTAACCACAAAAAATATAGTGCGACAGAAATAATAAATGAAATTGAAGAAAAAATTATTAATGATGCTTTATTAGATAAAATATAGAAAAATAAATATGCTAAAAAAGGCAGTTGAATAGCAATTAAAAAAAAATTACCAATAGCTAATTGGCTTATTCCAAGATTAAAAAAATCAATAGTAAAAACAAAAATATCTGTAATAACCCACAAAATTAAAAACAAATGAAATAACCACATTTTTTTTAGCGGGATATTTAAATTTTTCCTTATGAATATTGTTGCAATAAGTATTAAAGAAAAATTAAATACCCAATACTCAATATCACTCAAAGCATTAATTGTAAGGATTTGGACATAAAAAAAAAAGGAAATTATTATGTCAAACACTGCACGATTCTTAATTTTTAACATAGAATTTAATTAAAAATACTGAGGAACAAATACTTGAAAATAAAAGAAAAAAATCACTTCTTAAATTGGATGTAACAAACAGAACCAAGGCGCAGCTTATTAAAACAATAATAATTGAATTTTTATTAAAACTATATTTATTTTTTAAAAGAATAAAGTAGATAAAAGTTGGCAATAAAAATAAAAAATATTGCATGGATTTTACTATTATAAATAAAATCTTCCCATATTGAAAATTATTAATTATATCATGAATATAATTTATATATAAAAAAAAGACTCCTAATAAATTTATAGCTGTTAATATAATTGTAAGATTAATTAATTTAATATTGTTTTTAAAAGATTTATCACTAGAGTATTCAAAATACCTTTCAATTAGCAATAAAGGAGCTGTTGCTATTATTAACGAATAATTCAATATTATAATATCATTATTGAGCTCGTATAAAGACCTTGTTATAATCATAACAATTAAAATAATTGTAGCGCCAAAAATTTTTGGAATAGAATTGATTGAATCTTTGATTCCAAAACTAGCAGAAATCGAAAAACCCAGTTTTTTTAATCTTGTATAAATTAGAAATGAAATAAATATTTGAGTTATTATTAGAATAGTTGTGAATAAAATAAAATTAGGGGGAACATTCAATAAAATAAAGGAAAGAATAACCATAATTAATATGTAATTTTCAAATCCGTTAGCAAAAAGATTATAAATTAACTTTCGTGATTCTTTAGATAATATAACTATACTATTGCTAAAGACTGTAATACAACAACCAGTAAAAACTAAAAGAAAAACAGAGTAATTTTCGATAATAGAAAATTTTTGATAAGAAAAAAACAACCCAAAAATCAGAGATGCTATTATAGGCAAAATCGGAATTGAAATTTTCAATTTTTTATAACAAGATTCAAAAAAAAATATACTGGATGTTAAAATTAAAAACACATCCATATTAGCCTTAAAACTTATATAAAAACTTAAATCATCGCTTTTTTCAAAAACATTTAAATAGTAAGTCTCTTTCAAAACTTGTAATAATCTTAAACAAAGTCCAGAAATAACAATAAATTGAGCTAATGTTATTTTTTTTACTTTATCTAAAATCATATCATGAATATCTCTGAAAAAGTTTTCTGTGAAATTTCCTTGGGATTATATTCAAAATAAGCCTTCTAATTATTAGATAAATATTCATTCTTATGGTTGCAGATTTATTAATTTTTCCTCTTTTTGAAAAGTCAACATCAATTCCTCTTCTTTTAATTTCTTTTACAGCAGGATAAGTCCATTTATTTTTAATTACAGCATTAATCCATATAACCTGATCGCTATATACAGAATAAAACCCAGTATAATTATCACTTCTTTTAGAACCATTTTTTTCAAAGGCCCAAGCAGATTCTGAGGGTTTTAATATATCTAGAAGAACTTGTTTTTTCCAGAGAGTTGCTGTTGCTGTTGTTCGATAGAGGGATTTTGGCTCTAATAATCCAAAATTTTCATTAAAATTTTTTGTTGGCTCAGGCTCATTAAGAAGAGAAAGAAAATTTCCATTAAGCTTAAAAAACTGATTAAAGATTTGATATATTCTTTCATTTTCAACTTTTCTATTTAATAACATATCTTCAAGAAAAAGCAATACATAATCATAATCTTTAACATAATCTAATCCTTTTATTAAATTGTCTGACCAGGAAATATCCTCACCAACTTTTATAATATCTATGTTATGCTTTGACATGTAATCTAGATTATTTGTTATTAAATGTAATTTAAATGGACAGTCAGGCCATGACTTATGAAAAAAATCAAAAAAGGGGTTCCATAAGTCTGAGTAATTATCACAAGAAATAACAATTAGTGCTATTTTTTCTTTATAATCTTTACTATCTAACATGAATATAAGTTTAGAATTGAATTAAATTTTACTTAGAATTTTTTGTAAATAATTAATTTCTTGAGACAAGTCAACATGAGAATTACCAACAAAAAATCCTTTCTTGTGAAGTATATCTGCATTTGTTAATTCATTATAAATACTATAATCAAAAAACCTTATAACTTCATTTTTTGTAAAGTTTCCGGTAACAATTGGTCTAGCTTCAATTTTATAATTAGTTAATTGTTTTAAAATTTTATTTCTATCCAAATCATTTTTTATTATTAATGAAAAACCAAACCATGAACTTTCACCAATTTCTTTCTGAATTATAAATCTATTATCATTTTGAAATAATTTTAAAAAAAGTTTTGCATTTCTCCTTCTTTTTTCAATAAATGATGGTAATTTTTTTAATTGTTCCAAGCCAATAGCTCCACTCATTTCCAATGGTCTGACATTATATCCTGGAAGAATAAATCTAAAAGATTCATCAAACCAATCGTCTGATTTGTTAGATATTTTATTTTTTTTTGGAAGATTTCTCGTCCATCCATGCGCTCTCAAACATAGTAATATGTGATATAATTCTTCATCATCAGTTACAATCATCCCTCCTTCCATGGTTGAAATATGATGTGAGAAGAAAGAACTGTAACTACCCATTAATCCATGAGTTCCACAATATTTATTATTAAATTTTGCACCCATTGACTCACAATTATCCTCAATTATAATTACATCTTTTTCTTTGATAATATTATTAATTTGATCAAAGTCATTAGAATTACCTAATAGGTTTACAGCAAATATTAATTTAGTTTTATCAGAGATAGCATTTTTTAAAGAATTTAAATTGAAATTTAGAGTATTAATATCTACGTCAACAAATTTTATGTGTAAACCGTATTGTTGAAGTGGGAAATAAGTTGTTGACCATGATACTGCTGGCACTATAACTTCATCACCTCTTTTTAATTTTGGATTCTTTGTATAGAATAAAGCTGCTATCATAAGCAAGTTTGCAGTAGAACCAGAACTACACATAACTGCATGATTAGAATTAAAATATGATGCAAATTCTTCTTCATATTTTCTAACAAATGGTCCCATAGAGTACATGTCAGACTTAATCACATTATTTATTGCATTTATTTCCTCTTTTCCCCATGAGGAAGTTGCTAATTTATATTCCATAATTTTCAATAAAAAATTTATTTGTTTTACTAATACCCTCCTCTAAAGAATGTTTTGGACTCCATCCAAGTTTAGTCTGTTTATTTATGGAACAAAGCTTCCTTTTCATTCCGGAGGGTTTAGAAAGATCGAATCTGAATTTTCCATTATACTTAGTAACCTTCGCAATAATTTTATAATATTCTAAGATTGAATAATCGTAGCCCAATCCAACGTTGGTGTAATCTTCCAAAGATTTGTAGTTATTTAAAGAAAATAAAATAAAGTCTGCCAGGTCTTCAGCATACAAAAACTCTCTTCTGGCCTTGCCATCACCCCAAATTTTTACATCTTCATTGTTATATTTTGCTTGATTAATCTTTCTTATCACAGCTGGAATTAAATGAGATTTAATTGGATCAAATTTATCCCATTTTCCATAGATATTACATGGAATTATTGTCTTATAGTTTAAAGAAAATTGATTATTGGCGTATTCACATAATTTTGCAACCGTTATTTTTGCAATCGCATATCCTTCATTAGTTGGTTCTAAAGGTCCGGTAAGTATATCACTCTCCTTGAGTTGAGTGTCTCTGTCTTTGGGATACATACATGAACTTCCTAGGTTAATGAATTTACCAATTTTGAATTTAACAGCTGAATTAATTAGATTTAAACCAATCAATAAATTAGTTTCAAGGAAAGAGTAAGGACTATTAATATTAGCTTGGATTCCCCCAACTAATCCTGCACAATGAATAATACAATCAACATTATTATTTCCTAAATAATTTTCTATTGCATTAGAATCAAGTAAATTTAGAGATTTACTATCTGGATACAGTAATTTAAAATTAGATTTTTTTGAAAAATAATCAATTATATTTTTTCCAACCATTCCAGAACCACCAGTTATCAAAATTCTCACTATTCAAAATAATTTAAAGTGTCATAACCATTGTCTCTCAAAAATCTATCTTTTTTCATAAGTTTGAGGTCAGAAACCATCATTTCATTTATTAGTTCTTCAAGAGATATTTCAGGCTCCCAACTGAGTAATTCTTTGGCTTTCGAGGGGTCGCCAATTAACAAATCTACTTCAGTTGGTCTAAAGTATTTAGAATCAATTTCAACAACTTTCTTGCCTATTTCTAGTTTATAGTTTTCATTATTTGATGATTTGACAATACCTACTTCGTTAATTCCGCTACCCATAAAATCTAATTCAACACCAACATGTAAAAAAGCCTTTTTGACAAAGTCTCTTATAGTTGTTGTTCTTCCAGTGGCAATTACCCAATCCTCCGCTTTGTTATGTTGAAGAATCATCCACATCATTCTAACGTAATCTTTTGCATGACCCCAATCTCTTTTCGAATCTAAATTTCCAAGATAAAAAACATCTTGTAATCCCAAAGCAATTCTAGAAACAGCTCTTGTAATTTTTCTTGTTACAAATGTTTCACCTCTTATTGGAGATTCATGATTAAATAATATACCATTACAGGCAAAAATATTGTAGGCTTCCCTGTAATTTACAGTTATCCAATAGGCGTACATCTTAGCTACTGCATATGGAGATCGAGGATAAAATGGAGTTTTTTCAGTCTGAGGCACCTCTTGAACTTTTCCATACAGTTCGGATGTAGAGGCCTGATAAATTCGAGTTTTATTTTCTAAACCTAAAATTCGTATAGCTTCCAAAATCCTTAATGTTCCAATACCATCAACATCAGCTACATATTCAGGAATATCAAAAGATACTCTAACATGAGACATGGCTGCAAGATTATATATTTCATCAGGCTTAATTTCTTGAATTAATCTTATAATATTTGTACTATCTGTCATATCAGAAAAATGAAGATAGAATCTAGGATTAGGATTATGTGGGTCTTCGTATATATGATCAATTCTATCAGTGTTAAAAAGGGAGGTTCTTCTCTTCAGCCCGTGAACTATGTAATCTTTTTTTAATAGAAATTCAGCTAAATAAGCTCCATCTTGGCCAGTAATTCCTGTGATTAATGCTACTTTTCTCATAATTTATTTTCCAATTGATTCAAATTTGAAACCAATTTTGTTTAGTTTTTTATCATTTAAAATATTTCTGCCGTCAAATAAAAAGGCTGGTTTATAAACTTTATCAAAAACTTTTTTCCAATCGTAACTTGTAAACTCATCCCACTCAGTAATTATTGCAATAGCATGAGATTTTTCCATTGCCTTATATGGATCTTTATAAATAATAATTTTTTCTAATTTTTTATTAATTAGTTGGGATGAAACTCCTTTTTGAGTCCACAAATATCTCATATCACTAATTATTTGTTTTTTATTAACTTTTGGATCGTATACATGAATTTCAGCCTTATTTTCAATTAAAATATCCGCTACATAAATAGCTGCAGATTCCCTAGTATCATTAGTGTTTTTCTTGAACGCCCAACCTAGAAAAGTAATTTTCTTGTCATTCACAGTATTAAAAAGCGAACTAATTATCTTTTTTGCAAAACGATTTTTTTGATAATCATTGATTGAGATAACTTTTTGCCAGTAATCAGCTACTTCATATAAATTGTAATACCTACATAAATAAACTAGATTCAAGATATCTTTTTGAAAACAAGAACCTCCAAAACCAACTGATGCCTTTAAAAATTTTTCACCTATTCTTATATCAGAACCAATAGCATTTGATACCTCATCAACATCAGCTTCTGTTGCTTCACATAATGCAGATATTGCATTAATAGATGATATTCTTTGAGCTAAGAATGCATTTGCAGCTAATTTAGAAAGCTCCGAAGACCAAATATTTGTTGTAAGTATTTTTTTCTTGGGAATCCAATTTGCATATATATCAACTAATGTTTTTGCAGCCTTTATTCCGCTTTGGTTTTGATTTGACCCAATAAGGACTCTATCCGATTGAAAAAGATCTTGAATTGCAGTACCTTCTGCTAAAAATTCAGGGTTTGATAGGACTTCAAAATTAACTCCTTTATTATTAGATTTTAAAATCGTTTGAATTGTTTCGGCAGTTCTGACAGGTAATGTTGATTTTTCCACAATAATTTTATCAGTGCTAGAAACTTTTGCAATTTGCCTTGCACACAACTCAACATATTTCAAATCAGCAGCCATTCCCTTACCTTCACCAAATGTTTTTGTTGGAGTGTTAACTGCAATAAAAATCATCTCAGATTTTTTTATTGAATCTTCAATTTTTGTAGAAAAAAACAGATTTCTACCACGAGCAACTTTAATAACTTTATCCAATCCAGGCTCGTAAACGGGTAATTTGGAGAGATCTTTATTGTTCCATGAATTAATCTTTTCTTTATTAACATCAACTACAGTGACATTAATATTAGGACATTTTAATGCAATTACAGCCATTGTTGGACCTCCAACATAACCTGCTCCAATACAACATATATTTTTAATGTTCATTAATTATTATATTTTTTTAATACCCAAATTTTCAGAAAAAAGCATAAATTTCTGCATATAATTTAAGATAATTATAAATACTTTTTTAGAAATTACTTATAATTTACAGACCTGCCAATTTTTTTTTCCCAATCTTTTTCAGATCTTACAATTGTGTTAGTTTTCCATCCTCCCATGATTGTGTGCATCTCAATTTTATGTTTTTTTGAGAAATTTAATAAAGCGTTAACATCTTTTGGGAAACAAGTTCCGCCATAACCGAGTTTACCATCATGCCCAGGTACATTAAGATGACTATCACCAATTCTTCCATCAGATGAAAATCCATTTAAGGCATCCTCCCAATTTGCACCTATAGAATCTGATAACATTTTAAATTCATTCATAATACTAACTTTTGTAGCAAAAAAAGCATTATTCATATATTTAATTAGTTCTGCCGTTCTTGCATCAGTTTTTATTATGTTTTTATTTTTAAACCTTTTTTTAAATAACATTTCTGCTTTTAGAACTAATTCTTGTTTTCCTCCAAGTATTATTCTTGCTTGTGTTAGCATATCTAACTTTGCAGTTCTCTCAGTTAAAAATTCAGGCGAAAAAATAATCTTCAAGTTTTTATATTTTTTAAGTAAATAATGAGTTGTGCCGGGTAAAATTGTAGACTTAATAATATATATAGGAGTTTCTGTAGCAAAATTAAATACATTTTCTATCATCGATAAATCTTGTGAACCATCCTTGTTCATAGGAGTAGGGACACATACAAATACAAATTCACAACTGTGAACTTCATTTAATTTACCCTTAGTTCTAAGTGGATCAATATCATAAATGAAAATTTTGGCAATTGGAGAAAAAGCAAAGGCTTGAGCCTCACCCACAAATCCATTTCCAATAATGCCTAATTTTAATTTTTTCATTAAATAAAATTATTTAAGAAATTTTTACAATTAAATATATGTTTTTAGATTATGATTTTTAATTAAGAAAAGTAATATTTAATAGCTTCGCTAATAGAGTAACAAAAAACACTCTAATAATTTTTGTAAAAATACTTATAATAGATTAATTAAATCAATAAATTTTAATCAAAATAAATATTTTATTTAAAATAAACATTATAATATATATATATTTAAATTTTTTAAAAATGTCAAAGACAGTTTTAGTTACAGGATGTTGTGGTTTCATTGGATCACACCTATCTACTCACTTAATTAGAAAAAAATATAAAGTAATAGGAGTTGACAACTTGTTAACTGGGAATCTTATGAATATTAAAAATCTTTCCAATAATACACTATTTAATTTTATTAATCATGATGTGTGTAAACCAATTACACTTGATTGTAAAGTTGATTCAATTTTTCATTTTGCTTCAACAGCTAGTCCCAAAGATTATTTAAAGTATCCAATTAAAACATTACAAATTGGGTCAAGAGGAACAGAGAATATTCTTAAATTTGGGTTAAAAAATAATGCAACAGTTATGGTTGCCTCAACTTCCGAAATATACGGGGACCCTTTAATAAATCCACAGAATGAAACATATTATGGTAATGTAAATACTATTGGTCCAAGAGGAGTGTATGATGAAGCCAAGAGATATTTAGAGGCTATAACAATGGCATACCATAGAAAAGAAGGGCTTAATATTAGAATTCCCAGAATATTTAATACATATGGGCCTAAAATGAGAGTGAATGATGGTAGAGCAATACCAAATTTTATCAATCAAGCATTAAAAAATAAAAATTTTACAGTCTATGGTAATGGACAACAGACTAGATCATTTTGTTATATTGATGATACTATAGAGGCAATTTATAAACTATTTAAATCAAATTATAATCAACCAATTAATATAGGAAACCCAAAAGAACTCAATATTTTAGAATTAGTTGGAATAATTAAAAAATTAATTCCAAATAGTTTAAGTAAAATTTCTTTTAAAGATTTACCAATTAATGATCCTAAAATAAGAAGACCAGACATTACGATTGCAAATGATTTATTAAAATGGGAACCTAAAATTGGGATTAAGGAAGGTTTGAAAAAAACTATTGAGTACTTTTACAAATTGAATAGATGAAAAAAATATTAATACTGTTACTTATCATAAACTCTTGCTCATATCCTGAAATGGTAAGAAATGAATTAATTTATGAAAATGATTTTGAAGAAAATCGAGATAATAAAATTGAAGGTGCAGTGTTTACCAATTTTAATAATTCAACTGTTTTAGGAAATTTTAATAATGATGGATTCACATTGTTTCTTGAAGATATTGGTGATCATGACTATGTTTTTTTATCGTTTGATTTATATATTCATGGAACTTGGGATGGTAACTTTAATGGATTTAATCAAAATGATAAAGCTGATAAGTGGATAATGGAATTAAATCCTGAGATGGATCTTTTTAAAGATACCGCATCTGACAACTTTACAACAACATTTTCAAATAGTGCGTGTTGGCCAAATTATTGTTTAAGACAATCATATCCAGAAAGATTTCCCTTTGAAAATAATCCAAAAACTGGTGCTTACCAATCAGATTTGGCCAAAGTTTGTGAAGATAATTTTTTTGGGGGACCAACTACATATTATAAGATTGAAAAGGGATTTAAAAGCTCTGGTAATAGTATAGTTGTTAGATTTTATGATGAACTATATCAGCCTAATGCGATAGATAAAGACGGTATAACACAAGAGAAATGTGATGAAAGTTGGTCTATTGATAATTTATCAGTCAGATTAATTAAATATAAATGAGATATTTTTTTTTAATTTATTTGACATTTCTAACTAATTCATTTTCTCAAAATTTAAATGTAAATAATGATTATAATTATAGTTTAATAAGAACCTCCATTTTAAGTGGTAAAATTAAAACTGATTACAGTTTAAATTTAAGGCCCATTCAATATAAAGATTTCGAAAAAATTATTTCTAAACAACAAAAGACTATCTACCAAAATAATTCAAAATCAATTCAAATCAAAACACTAGGAATTGATTATTTTACAGAATTTAATTCTCATCACCCTTATAATAGAAATAATGGAACTATGATTCCGAACAGAGGTTATCAGCATATAATTTCACCTGGTATTTTTTTTAAAATTGGGCCATTAACAGTTAAATATAAACCTGAACATCACTTTAGTGAAAACAAAGATTTTGATGGATTTTGGGAGGGTCATTACCCAATAATTTGGGCAAAAAGATATCATTTATGGAATCATATTGATATGCCAGAAAGATTTGGAGATATTAACCACAATAAAATCACCTTGGGACAATCAAGTATTAGACTGAATTGGAAAAATATTTCAGTTGGAATTTCAAATGAAAATATATGGTGGGGTCCATCAATAAGAAATAGTATTATGATGAGTAATCATGCTCAAGGATTTAGGCACTTAACATTTAATACTATAAAGCCTATTAAAACTTTTTTAGGAAATTTTGAATGGCAATTAATAAGTGGAAGATTAGAATCATCTGGTTTTAATCCACCCAATACAAATTACGAATATGCTGGAACAAGATTATTTATTCCAAAAATAAATCAAAATGGATGGACTGATGATTGGAGATATTTACAAGCATTAATAATTTCATATTCTCCAAACTTTATTAATGGTCTATCTCTAGGATTCATTAGATGGTCCAATATGTATTCTGCATTAGTTAGGGGAAAATATTGGTGGATGGATGGAAAACCAAATTACTTCCCAGTTTTTAGTAATTTATTTAGAAAGAATGATATCTCTGTTGATTATGAGTCTCAAACTGACCAAGCTGCTGGTTTATTTATGAAATGGCTAATGCTTGAATCTAGTCTGGAGCTTTATTTTGAATTTCATCACAATGATTCAAAACAAAACATTAGAGATTTAATACTGGACTCAGATCACAGCAGAGCTGCAACAATAGGATTTCAAAAATTATTTAAACTAAAAAAAAATAATTTCCTTTTTAATTGGGAATGGACTCAAATGGAACAGAACGCAAGTAGGTTAATTAGAAATGCTGGTTCGTGGTATGAACATGCATATGTTTATGATGGCTATACTAACAGAGGGGAAGTTCTTGGAAGTTCTATTGGACCTGGATCTAATTCACATTATTTATCATTAAATAGAATAAAAGAAAATGAAAAAATTGGTATTGGCATTGAAATCATAGATCAAGATAATGACTTCTACCATACTGCTTTTGCAAATGAAAATGGTGAATGGAGTGATTATAGGAGATATTGGAAAGATTTAAATTTTCATTTTAATTATAATAAAAGTTTTAAAAATTTCAACCTTTCTAGTAATTTAATTTATATAAGAAGTTTAAATTATCAATGGGAATTAGATGATTTTGCAGAGCCGTACTATCATCCAGGAAGAGATGTCAATAATTTTCATTTAAGCTTTAAGTTTACATATTTTGGTAATTGGTAAGATCATAAAAAACTTCTAAATACTGATCAGAGATAAAATCCCAATCATATTTTTTTGGGAGTTTGTAATTAATATTTTTTGCAATAATCTCATCATAGGTGTTTTCAAATCCATTTATTTTTTTGCTTATTGAGTTTTCGTTTTTATTGAAAAGAATTGATTTTTTATTATGTAGCATTTCTCTGTTAAAAATAGTATCTAATGCCAAGATTTGACAGTTCAAATCAAGAGCATTAATCATTGTTGGATTAGTGCCTCCAAACTCGTGACCATGAATGTATCCATAACAATTCTTATATAAACTAGTTAAATCAACTTGGTCATTTACATAACCAGTAAAAACGACTTTATTTGAGGACAATAATTTTATATTATTAGCGTAATCATCATTATAAGGCACATCGCCAACTATCACTATTGACTTATTGGAGTTAGATTTTAAAAAACCTTCAATAATAAGTTTAGAGTTATTATCAGGAATTAATCTCCCAACTATTAAGTAATACTGTTTTTTTTTAAGATTAAATTTTTCTAAGATTTTAGATTTTTTTTCGACTTTCATGGTCGATCCATAGGCAATCACAATAGATTTTTTACCAAATTTATTTCTGTATACCTTATTCATTTCAACAGAATCAGTGATGATTTCATCAAAAAAAAGTGTGGCTAATTTTGATGCAAAT
>CEQY01200574.1_pt1 | contig 20970 bp, 18 predicted proteins | sample 361391 | NCBI WGS metagenome assembly CEQY01 (sample SAMEA2621075, study PRJEB7988) | marine metagenome | isolation source: saline water (ENVO:00002010), including | reverse complement strand
TTGCCCTTACTTTTATAATCGAATCATTTGCGTAAAGTAGCGGTCTTAAATAAAGACTGTGCTCCTTACTAGTCAATTCCAGCTCACTACAACTTTCAACATAGGACTTTACGCAATCAATAAAAAAGTCTTCATCTAGAGCAGACATTCCCATAATTTGGGCCGATCTTCTAAATCTCCTAGCCGCATCTTTAAGCCTAAATATCTTAAACTTTCCGTTTTCCATCTTATAAGCTTTGAGTCCTTCAAAAATACTTTGTCCATAATGAAGTGTTGAATTAAAGCTTGAAATTTTATAATCACCATTGGGACCGATAGTTATATTCCCCTTAGGCTTTCCCTCTGAATGAAGAGACTTTAAAACAATGGGAACTTGCACAGATCCAAAATCTGGAGTGTCACTATACTGAAAGTTTTTGATGATTGATTTATCAAATTCTAGGTTAATCACGCGTCTATCCTTTCCTATTCTCACGAGAGATTTTCGCAACCACATCATAGTCGTCTTTTAATGCTTATTCAAAAATTTATAAGCCCCAAGATAGATAAAGCTCATACGTATGCTACATTAATGCAGCGCAAATGCTTCTTTATTGACAAGAAATTCCGATCCCTGAAACAATTTAACCATGAAACGCTTCGCCTACCTAGATATTGAAGCCTCCCATACGAATTGGACCGACTCCGAGATTATTGAGGTTGCCTTTATCATTCAAGATGAGAGGGGTAATGATCTCGATTATTTTCAATCTCTGATCAAGCCTGAAAGACCGATTGAAAAAGAGATTACCCAACTGACGGGAATCACTAATAAAATGGTATCCAAAGCTCCTGAGTTTCATGAGGTTGCTCAAATCATTGCTGAAAAATTGTCAGGATGCCTTATCGTGGCACATAAAGCTGAGTTTGATTACGAACTGCTAAAGAAGTCGTTCACTACTTTGAATATGCCTTTTAAAGAAAAATCTAGATGCACCTTGAAACTTAGCCAACAACTTATTCCAGAACTAAAATCATATTCTTTAAAAAGCCTCTGTGAATTCCTACAAATTCCCCAACAAAGGAATCACCGCGCTTATGATGACGCCCTCTCATTATCTAAACTTCATTCTTACTTAAGATTAATTAATGGTGAGTTAACAGAGGAGAAAAAATTTTTAGCCAGACATCAAAAAATCATTCGTAAAACTCCTAAAAGACCCGGAGTTATTATTTTTAAATATGAGAATAACCAAGAAATCGTCAAAACGGATAATCTTGGAAATAAATTATGTGAATTACTGGAACTTAACTCTTTGAATCGAAAAAGAATCACACAACTTAAAACAATAAAAGTCATCTCTGCAACGTCTCTCATCGAGGCAGGACTGATTCATTCAAAACTAGCTAAGCCCATCTACCCGTATTGTATTTATCAAGTCACTAATAAAGAGGGTAAAATTATTTTAAGGGTTGCAAAGACAGACCTTAAAAAAAAGGCTCTTTATTATACAAAAACAAGAAGTGAAGCTAACAAACTACTCAAAAATCTTATTGGTACATCCAAAAGAGTAAAATTCGCCTATCAAGACTCGAGTGACTTAAAAAACGAAATTATTAAAGAAAATATCGCTCTTTCTAAGCAAATAAAAAAATTAACAAGACTGCAAACAAATTATCTCGTAAGATCAGTATTTAAAGAAAATGGTAGGTATCAATATACTCTCATACGTAGCAATAAGTCGTACGCAACCTTTGAAAGTGATGATATTATTGCCAGTTCTAAAAATCTCGATAAGGCTGAACTTAGGTTTTTTCCAATGGGACCTCGGGAATATATGTCATTCAATCACTCGCTCAACTGGATTAAAAATCAAAAGCAAAAAACCGATTTTCTCATCGACGTAGGCCATATCTAAAAGATCACCTCTATTAGTTTGGACATGTCTTTAAAATAAACGCTAAATCAAAAGCATACTCCTTAATTCCCTCATGTTTTTTAGAAGCACCAGCATGACCAGAATGCATTTTCATATTAAGTAGTAGAAGGTTGTTATCTGTTTTCATATTCCTAAGCTTCGCCACCATCTTTGTGGGTTCCCAATAAGTCACTTGCTCATCAGATATTCCCGAATTGAATAACATGGCCGGGTAGTCCTGGGCTTTGACGTTATCATATGGTGAGTAAGACTTTATATATTCAAAATGCTCTTTATTTTTGATGGGGTTTCCCCACTCTAACCACTCAGGAGGAGTTAAAGGAAGGCTTGGATCAGAAATAGTATTCAAAACGTCAACAAACGCAACGTCTGCAATCATACTACAATAAAGCTCAGGATTCATATTGGCGACGGCACCCACTAAAAGTCCACCAGCACTACCTCCACTGGCCACAATTTTTTTAGCACTCGTGTAACCTCTCTCAATGAGGTGTTGTGAAACTGAGACAAAATCTAAGAAAGTATTTTTCTTTTTCATCATCTTTCCCTCTAAGTACCATTGATGACCTTTATCACTCCCACCCCTTACATGGGCAATCACAAAAACAAAACCGCGATTCAAAAGAGAGACTCTATAAGCACTGAAATAAGCCGGCATAGAGTTTCCATAGGATCCATAGGCGTACTGATAAACTCGATTAGACCCATCCAATTTAAGTCCTTTTTTGTACATAATTGTCACAGGAATTTTTTCTCCATCATGGGCATTGGCGAACTCTCTTTTCACTTCAAAATCGGAGGCTTGATAATTGGGAACCTCTTTTTGTTTTCGAACGATAGACTCGCCTGTTGCCAAGACATAGTCTACCGTCTGCTTAGGGGTTGCGGGAGACTGGTAGCTATAACGAACCGTAGGAGTATCAAATTCTTCAGCGCCCATAAACGAGATACTATAGGCATCTTCCTGCATTTTAATAATTTTAGATTTTCCCGTTTTCAAGTTTAAGACAAAAAGCTGAGGAAGCGCCAATTTATTATTCTTGATCTCGAGAACCAAATAATCTTTATAACCAGAGAGAGACTCTTTATAGATCCCTTTCTCTTCATTTAAAAATAGACTCCAATTTTTGTATTCAGGAGAGGAAATTGGAGTTTTCATAACTTTAAAGTCTGTCGCACCTTGATGGTTAGTTAAAATATAAAGGTAGCCTCCACTATGAGTGAATGAATACTCAACTCCTGGTTTTGCACTTGCTAAAAGTTTTGCCTTTCTATTTTTAGAAAGTAAGTCTATAACATGGATCTCTCGGCTCCCAGACTCTGCCAAGTTAATACTTAAAAAACGCTGACTCTCGCTCAGACTAACCCAAAGAAACATGCTCTCTCGATCCTTAGGTTTTTCATATACTAATTTTTTTGACTTAGGCCCTTCAAAAATATTCATTCTATAAATAGCTCGACCTCTTCCGTTGTCGGCCCTAAGAACGTAAAAAATATGCTTATGATCAACATCCCAAACAAATGAAGACGTCGTATTAGGAATTTCCCAATCAAAATCTCTACCTGTTTCTAGATTTCTCACTTTGATCGTCCCCGCTAGTGATCCGGTTAAATTAAAAGCGTAAGCATAGAATCTATTATCATGAGAGACATCCCCTGATTTTAATTGATAGAGTTTTTTTCCTTGTGCTTCTTTATTGACATCAAAATATACTTCTTCTGATGCATCAAGACTGCCTTTTTTTCGACAATAAATGGGGTAATTTTTTTCTTTTACTTCTTTTTTATAATAAAAGTATTCTTTATATTTTACAGGATAGGTTTCTTCATTTTCATTGAGTCGACCTAAAACTTCTTGATAAATTTCATTTTGAATTTTTTCTGTTCCCTGCATTTGTACTTCAGTGTAAGCCACTTCCTGATCTAAATATTTTTTTATCTCAGGATTGGCAAAATCGAGATTCCCATCAATAAATCTTTTCCAATTTTCGTCTCGTATCCACGCATATTCATCGACTCTTACATCTCCTAGTTGCTGGATTTTTTTCTCAATTCTATTAGCTTGAGGAGGCTTCATATCCAATCCTTTTTTATTTAAAGAGGTGCATGAGCTGATTAATAATGCTGAAACTAAAATAATTTTGATCTTTAGACTTATTTTCATCTATGATAACTCCGTATGGGTTTAGTTATTTTTAAAGAATTTTTTATAGGCTGTTTTTCTAAGCCAAAACTGAATATACATCGCTGGATAGATGATAAAATCTAGCAAACTATTATTCGTCGAATAGAAAATATCATCTATGATTTTAACTGAAGTCTCACCTGTCTTCACCACTCTATGTCTATGCTTCCATCGTTTCAAAGGAGGTGGAAGATTACGGCCTTCATCTATAAAGTACCACTCATTCTCATCTTCATTTTGTTCGGTAATAAGACTAATCCAGTCCTGACTTAAAAAGCCAAATTTAATTTTTAAATGGACCTCATCACCTTTAAGACAGCCATCAAAACGTGGAATTTCTAAGCCTACAAAAGGCGGCTTGAGAGCTTTAAATAATTTAAGATTAAAGCTTTCGGAAACTTCTTTTATGGTTCTATTGATATCTGTTTTTATGATAATCTTCATGGAGTCCAAAGATTATCATGAATTTATTCGTGTGACATTAAATCGTTTCTTGTCTGATTAATTGTATATCGACTCGGCATTCTATCTTCGTGGTCAGCGGAAAGGAGGGATAAACAAGAATGCTGAGTTCCAAGATCGGATATTGAGACGTAGGAGCTATCATCGAACCCAAAACAACAAAACTCCATCTCATAGACCCAGTCATGTCTTATACGGTCATGAAAATAACCTGCATGATGTGCTGCTTCGTGAAAAATAGTGGATTTCAATTCGCGCTGACTTCTTATAGAAAAAATATCCCTATGAATTTTCATACCTAGCTTTTCTTCACCAAGTTGACATGTTTGCGCCGAAGCATTGGCCCCATCCCTAAGAAAATAATCATCGTTATCAGTTTCCTCATGGGCGCAGTAGATTTCAAATCTTCTCTTGGCTAGGGGAATAAAGTTTCCTCCAATTTTTAAGAGTGCCTCCCTAAGTTCATACCCACGTAAATTCAAAACAGGATTTATCGATGCAATTGCAAGACCTGAAACCTCATCTAAGCAATTAAGTCCCCTTCTTAAGGCATTAGCAGTCAGCCCTTTGACTTGCGAATACTCCTCACAACCAAAAAAATCAGTATTATTTAAAATATCTAAATCATTTGATTGACCGTAAAAGATTCGTATTTCATCCAAACGAGAGGGCTGATTACACTCTACAGACCAAGAAGCCTGGCTTAAAAATATTAACATAAAACCAGAACGTGACATGATTTTAATCATTTTAAGTACCCCCGCCTCTTTATTTGGCTCAAAATGAGGCTGGATTCCATTGAATTATCTTCGTTTTGAAAATTTTATAAGGTTAAGACGCCTTTTTAAGCTCTAAAGTACTATTTAATTTTTCTATAAGAACGCTCTTTTTAATTGGCTTAGAGATATGATCGGTGCAACCAGCATCCAGAGCAAGGTCTATGTCCTTTTGAAACGAAAAAGCTGAAAACGCCAGAATAGGAATTTGTTTTGAATTTCTAGACCTTTCAAAAGTTCTTATTCTCTGAGTTGCTTCATATCCATTCATTACCGGCATTTGTATATCCATTAGAATGAAATCGACTTGATTTCCTTCTAAGACAAAATCAGATATCTCTTGTCCGTTTGAAAACTTCAAAAGCTTTATCCCAGTATTACTCAGCATTTTTTCAACAACAACCTTATTCATGTGATTGTCATCTGCGAAAGCAAGTGTTAAACCGTTAAATAATCCAATATCAGACAGGTGAGAAGCTTGACTCTTATCAAGATTTTTTTCAAAAGATTGATCTAAATGAATCGTAAAACTAAATTTACTACCAACTCCCAATTTACTTTCTACTTGAATTTCACTTTCCATAAGAAACATTAAGCGCTGACTGATATTCATTCCAAGGCCTGTTCCTGCATGAACTTTTTTACTATTATGATCTTGCTCGAATGCCTTAAAGATTTTAGGTAGAAATTCTTCTGCTATTCCACAACCAGAATCTGAAATTTCGAAATAAAATTCACCAATAGATTCTTCTCGAACTAAAAGTTGAACACCACCTTCATCAGTAAATTTTATTGCGTTAGAAAGAAGGTTGATTAAAACCTGTCGGAGTTTCACAAAGTCACATTTTACATATGGGTTCTCAAAAGAGGTTTCTAACTCCAAACTAATTTTTTTATTTTTAGCAATAACTTCTAAAAGTTTAATTGTTTCTTCAAGAAAAACTCCTAAGTCTCCATCAGTGACCAAAATTGAAACTCTACCATTTTTAAGCTTTGAAAAGTCTAGAACATCATTGGTAAGAGTAAGAACGGTATGCCCTGCAGTATTTATAGACTGTACACAATCTAATGTTTCACCATCATATTTCTTTTCTGCCATGACTTCTGACAGGCCAATAATAGAGGTTAATGGCGTTCGAATCTCATGGCTTATAACGGATAAAAATTCATCTTTTTGCGATTTCTGCCTGTTTTTGGATTGTTATATCTTGAAAGCTTCCCTCCAAGCGTTTTATTCCTTTATCTTTATCCTCAAAATATTGACCTGAGGCTCGCACCCAAATATTTTCCCCCTGGGCGGTTATAAATCGAAACTCGTCACTATAAGGTATTTGTTTTTCTATTGCATCGTTAACATACTTTATAATTCGCGGCTGATCATCAGGGTGATAATATGTAATACCTTTTTCTGTTTCAAAATCAGAGCCCACTTCCAAGCCGTAGATTCTATATGACTCGTCTGAAAGCCAGGGTTCTCCTGTATTGAGATCTATAGTCCAAGAACCAATTTTGGCATTTCGCTCTGTTCTTTGAAGTGTTTCATACATTTCTTCCAATTTTAATTCATTTTCAATCACCTCTGTCATATCAACTTGCGTTCCAGTTAATCTGATAGGCTTTCCATTTTTATCTCTGGCAGAAATCTTCGCCTTTCCGCGAGTATAAACCCACTTACCCGAACTATGTTTCATTCTATGAATCACTTCATAACTATCAGTTTTTCCCTCTAAATATTCATTTATGGCCTTAAAGCACATTCCAATATCATCTGGATGCACTCTTTCTTGCCAGGTCGAAAAATCCATTTTCATTTTTTCAAAGTCTATTCCAAAAAGAGCAGCCCAACCTCGATCATAAACAACACGATCTTGATCTATAAACCAATCCCAGGTTCCAGTATCTCCACCATCAAGTGCAAGCTTAAGAAGAGTGTTTGAATTATGAAGCTCAACTTCTTTAAGCTTCAAAGTTGTAATGTCCTGGCAAATTCCGGTTAAAGTAACAATTCTTCCTTCTTTGTTTTTTAATACTCTTCCCGTCTCACCTATCCAGCGGTACTCACTTCCTGAATCAGTCAAAGCTCTATACTCTACTTTATAATCCTCTCCCGTTCTCATAGCTTTTTCTCGACATTGCTCTAAATGTTGAAGATCTTCGCTATGAACGATTGAATATATCGAAGGCTTTTGTGTTTGATTAAGTTTCGGGAATACATCAAAAAGTGAATCCGAATGAGTTTTCTCACCTGTGGTTACATCGATGACAAAGCTTCCTACTTTGATAGCTTTTAAAACTTCACTACCTTGAATCCGCATAAGCCTTAGTTCTAATAGATTAACGACTTGATCAGCTAAAATTTCTAATTGTTCAATTTGAGTGGTATTCAGTTCTTTAGGCTTATGATCAATGACACATAAAGTTCCAATATTAAATCCATTTGAAAGTTTTAAAGGTATACCTGCATAGAAGATTACATGAGGTGAGCTCGTACACAAAGGATTATCATGAAACCTTTCATCACTCCTAGCATCTTCCACGATGAAAATCTCATCGTTTTCAATAGCATGTCCGCAAAAAGAAATTTCTCTTGGGGTCTCAGTCTCAGCTAATCCAAAGCTTGATTTAAACCATTGGCGATCCTCATCAACTAAAGAGATTAAAGAAACGGGACAATCCGTTAAGCTCGAAGCAAGCTTTGTAATAGCATCAAATTGGGCTTCGGGCCCAGTATCGAGTACTCTTAATGAGTTTAAAGAGGCTAATCTTAAATATTCATGTTCCAATTTTGGTGCTTTTTTCATACCCAATTATCGGAATATTCATGGCCAATTTTTAGAGGAATTTAGCTTCTGAAAGCTAGCTTATAGCTCTCCCCTGGTAAAATCCTAATCATCTTTTCCAGAGTATACAAGTCAACTGCTTTGCGACCAACAACTTGTACTTCTTGATCTACTATTTTAACTCCAGATGCCTCATCTAAGGCCAAAACAGGAAGCCCATATTCTTGGACAAAGGCAGATATTTGAGTTTGTTCAGACTTTTCATAATGGCAATGTATGGCCAAATCTCCTAGAAGATTTAAACCTTGATAACTAATCAATGGAGTCAAATTTTCATCTCCAGCTTCGCCAAAATGAGCCGTCTCTAAATGACTTCCTAGAATAATTGCTCCGGCACTATCTCCGTTTATAATCCCACCACATTGAATGAACTTTCGTAGTAATTCATAAAAATGTGATCTGCGAACTTGATCCATGAGCCTGAAGGTATTTCCCCCATCAATATAGATAGCATCAAAATTTTTAAGATAATCCCAGTCCATATCAGCGAGATCTAGAATCATCTCTATCTTTTCAAAATCAATAGTTGAAAAAGTCTCTACAATTCGTTCAAGAGCATCATCAAAGGTTTTAGGGTCTCCCGCAACGGGTACTAGGAGAAGACTAGGATCAGGAGGGAGCAAGTCTAGAAAAACTTTATCTAACTCAAGAAAGTTTTCTGAATCTCCACCTCCACTAAGAATTAATTTCAATGCCCCTCCGATCTATTTGAGAACTTTGACTCCAAGGGCGACAATACTATATTCGAAACTAGGTTTCTTTATGGCAGAGATTTCAGACTTCGAGGCACCAGCATCTTCTAAGTAGTGACGTTTTTCTTTCACCGATAATTCTTTGCGACTAACCTTTCCTTCCACCCAAACTTTTTTACCTTGAAGCGAAAGAGGAACAAAATAACTATAGTCATCAAACATCACTCGCAAAGTTTCATCACTTCCTTGCAAAGTCATCCAACACCCCTTATGAACACAGACCTTTTCCACCTGGGCTTCCATAACTATTTTCTTATCTTCATAATGAGAAAAGTTTTTAATAACTTCATCAAGTACTACGGCACTAGAAGCCTTTACCTCTTTTCCATAGAAAGACTTTTCTTTCACGTTATTTTTGGCAAAAGTCTTAGTCGTCAAGATGAGACAAAACATCAAAATTAATTTAAGCATTTGAAATCCTCACTTTAAACAAAGGTACCCAAGTTGGACGGAATTAGCAATCTTGTCTCAACTCAGCAGCCTCGTAAAACATCTGCATTTCCGAGGAAGTGGTTGGACCAGGATTATTGGCTTCAAATTGTTCGCAACGTCGATAAAAATCTGAAGGATTGGAATCATTATCATATCCTGTAATCCGCTGCATAGACAATCTATCTCCAGCGTAGACTCCCAAACCATCATCTGACCTAAAAGGTACCATTCGATTGGCATCAAATGACTGACAAAAACCCCTTGCTCTATTGCGCCTTGCTGCCATATTTCTTACTCCCGCCACAACAGAGATAGCTGCGTCACATGAAGAACCTGATCGATTTGAATTTCTCATGGTATCATAGGCTTGTCTTACTTCATTTCTTTCGCGCTCCAATTGAGAGTCAATATTTTCAAAATATCTTCTCAACGGTCCTGTATTCCCCTCTGCCGATTCATCTAAAAATAATGGGCTGAAATTTGTGATAAGGCTCGAATCAAGAGCGGTATTAAAAGATGCTGAGTCATCGATAGCCCCTTCCAATTGCTCTATTCTTCTATTCGTATTTTCAAGTTGTGATCTCATATTTACTAGTGCTTGACTAGGAGTCGTCGTCGCATCAGTCTGAGTTCTAATATTTGAAAGCATGTTCGATTTAAGTCGCCCGACTAATTGATTGATATTCTCTCTATGATCTTCATTTGTACAAAGTCTATCTCCATTGTTGAATTCATCACCAAAGGATTGGATAAAACTGACTAATCTATCATAGTCAGCGCAAAAAGATTCTCTATTCGTTTGATCACCACAATTATCATTTAAATAAGTATAAAACCCACTTGAACCTTGAGGCATTGCCCCCTGTAAAATAGGATTAACAAACTCTCCACAATCAATAAAGTCATCTAAATTTAGATCTTCAATATCTGATACTAGTCCCAAATCAAATCCCTCAGAGAGCGAGCTTTCACATTGGGCAATTTCCTGTTGAAGTCGAATGGCAGTTTGTCTTTCGATCTCAAGTGCTCTTGCAATTGTCGGACTCCCATTAGCTAGAGATTCATCCACATTATAGAGTAAAGTCCTAAGATTACACATGGTTTGTTCATATTGACTCGTAAATTGATTATCCTGTCCCCACTCTTGAATAATCTCTGCCTCTGTCGGTCCTCTAAAAAGATCCATAATAGCAGTAATGAGTCTCGATCCTGCGGCCATAGCTTGTGCAAGAAGAGTAACTTGAGGTGAGCCAGATAGGGAAGCAGCTGTACCAGCAAGTGAACTCGCAAATCGAGTTACTGTGGAAACAAAATTACCATGACCTTCTCTTAGTTGACAGCCTGATGACATGAATTCTTGTAAAGATGTCGCTAGATCTGCTTGTCTAGTATAATAGCGATCAAATGTGCCAGGATCTAAACTAGGTCCTCCAGGAAATGTTGGATTTACTATTGGTGTTCCACCACCAATTGCTTGTTCTACTTCTCCTGCTAGTCCTTCATATTCATTTGCTGATTGAATTTGCCTAATTTCATCAAAGTACTTATCTCCTTCTCCCCCAGGAAATTCGTCACTACCATCTCCAGGATTGGTACTTCCGCCAAAGCCAGGATCCATTCCTCCTCCAGGACCGTATGGATTTCCAAAACCACTACGCCTTCTCGTTACAACTTGATGTAAGCTTTGGACTTCTCTTGCGATATTTGTAAATCGTTGAAAGTTTTCGTCACACTCAGAACTTTGACTTCCTGAGGCGTCTTGAACTTGCCTAGATGAATTACCAAGTTCTGCAATCTCACTAAATATAGATTGATTACCGATTGTTGGTGGCTGGAATGGACAGACATTTCGAGCCTGACTTCTGATTAATTCATACCGTTCAGACTCCCCTGCTTCTCTTAGAAGATCTCTTAGATAATTCCAATTTTCAGTAGAATCGAGAACTGATTGAGCAACTTCAATAGGAATCATTCCCTGACTTTCAACAAAATTTCTTAAAAGCTCTCGCTCTGAAGGCCATGAAATATTGCCTCCTACAAAGCTTCTCGCAGCATCTGGACTCATATCTTTTTCACTAACTAAATACGAAACAAAAGCATCTCTGGCGACTGCTTCTGGCAAACCTTGAAGCTGTGAAGCTTCAATCATAAGATTTCCACCTCCACTTTCAAATAGCGCATCTAATTGATCAAAAAAACCTTCACCTATGACTAAAGCTGTCGCTCTAAGTCCTGCTTCATGGTTAAACTCCCCTGAATCTGCACTTTGACCAAAATAGGCTCGATTAAAAATGGAGCTCGCAATAAATCCACGATTACTTGCGGACTGTATCGCTCTTCTCTCATCATCGATTCCATTGTTACTTCTTCCAAACCTATAGCGATCTAGTGCCCGATTGAGATCTCTCATACTTATATTATCAGATCCTACAAGATCAACCATGATCAGTTCATTTGCCCTTTGCATTTCTTGAAAATATTGCTCCATTTGAGCATCATTTTCATACTCTCCAAAAATATTTCCCTGATCACCTATATAGGTATTTATCGCCTTATAAGCACTCATGGGATAGCGAGACAAAAGATTTTCAGATACAACTCTTTGTCTTGCCACTTCATCCACTGCCCCAGGCGCCAGTAAAGATCGTATATAATTTTCTACAATGTCCTCATCTTCGGGAGTTATGGTTTCTCCCATAGACATGCCTACCGCAAACCTAGTATCATAAACGCTTCTTTGATCCTGAGCTAAGACTTGAAAGGAATAAATAAAGGTGAATAAGAATAAGATGAATTTCATTTTATTCCTCCTGCAAATTCTTTCAATGCTCTTGAAGTCTTTTTCCTTCCAGAGTAGCTTACGACAAAAAGTTGATCCTCTTTATAAAAAAATAACGAACCTGAAAATTCGCAATAACTCACTTCGTTTCTATTCGTTTTCATGGATACGCCGCAAATCTTTTTCAGAGGATTTTTTTCGTTAACTTTTTGTGAGCTTAAAGCAAAGTAATTATCATCTTTCCAAATTTGATAACAAAAGCGATCGCTGGCATTTTTACAAGTATTTTTCCAGTTAAAATCAGAAGCCAACTCAATATTCAAAGTACTCGACTCCATCGGTACAACCATGAGCTTTGCTTTGGATTCAAAACATAATAGTAAAAAAAACAGTCCAACAATACGCATACGAATTCTCCTTAATGGAAAATCGGAAGCTTAATAAAGATTTATGATTAAGAGATGCTTAAGAGGCAGATAATGCCAGAGTTTGAGCACTATTCATGAAAGTCATGATGTCCGGGAATCTCTTCAGGGTCCGGATCTACTAAATTAAATCCTAAGTGCAAAATTCGAGAGCCGGCATCACAACTTGGATTAATATTTTTGCCAATTACCACACCGTTTCGATCAGAAATAATCTTTTCTTTTACTTGACCAAAAACGTCATACACAATGGCAATAAGTTGCCCCTTCTTTATGGTGTCTGCAAGATTTGGCATCACATCGACTATTCCACCTCGTTTCGAATAAATCCAATATGAGTTATCACAAATGACCGCGTCTGTGACCATATCCTTAACTTCTCCTTCGATCATTTGGTAATGTCTCATCGTATTGAGTATTCCCTCTAAACTTTCGTCTATTAGTGAATGTTGAAAAGCACCAGAGTTACCAATCTCTATCGTAATCGCTGGAATATGATGTTCATTTGCCCAACCTCTAAGAGTGCCTTCCTCATCAAACTTTCGAACTATAATCTGAGGGTTTTGAAGGTAAGCTAGAGTTCGAGTTTCTTCGCTATCAATGTCGGCCCTGATATAAAGACTATTTACTCGCCCATGGCTTGCGGTATGAAGATCGAGAAGAAAGTTGAATTTGCTGAAAATTTTATTAATAAGATGGTGAGCATAAAGATCACTAGTCTTACCTTCGGCTTTTCCTGGCATAATGCGATTCAAATCTACATTGTCAGAAAAATATCGTCTATTAGCCAGGTATCCAGGAACATTACTTATGGGAATCATGACTAATGTCCCAGCTAATTTTTTGGGGTTAATTTCTTCCAATAACTTAAATATAATCGATATACCATTGAGTTCATCACCATGAAGTGCAGCGTTTATCCCCAGGACTGGTCCCGCTTTTTTTCCTTTGACTACAATAACTGGTACTCTCCAAGGAACCCCTAGGGAGTTGTCAGTCAGATGAACATGAAAGCGATGAACCTTCCCTTCAGTCAACTCTTCAAGATTTAAGTCTTCCTTAGCCTTAATGGTAATCGCTTTTTTCATTTGATCATTATCTCACTTAATAATTTTTTATCATTGTCTAGAGAACTAAATAACTTCATTTTGAATTGCCCTTTAGAGTTGATAAGAGTAGATGCCATTTTATCGATGGCAATCATAGTTAAGGTCGTTTGAATATATGCTTCAACCAGATCGTCAATTCCAATACCTAAAGAGTTAAAGTCTTTCCTATCCATAAGCATTAATCGAGAAGTATCTGAGTCCCAATTATTCTCTCCATTTTTAATCGATAAATTAGTTCCTAAGACCTCCCAACTAGAACCTTTAATTTCTTTTTCCAAAGGTAGTTTGGCACGCCTGGCATAGAGAGCACACGGTCTATAACCATCTTTACTAGCACATACCATCACTCTAAGGTCTGAAATGAAAATCTTTCCTTTAAGATTTGGGACAGTACCTACATGAAAAAACTTACCGTGCTGAGTTGTTGAACTCCATTCATAATGCCCAATTAAACTTTGAACGATAAATTGATCATAATTTTGTTCTTCAGCGAGAAAATTTTCTAACTCTTCTTCATTAGTAATAGTCCATACTCCCTGTCCCGCATTGGAGTAGGGATTTTTAATGACTGCTTTGCCACCGAAGCGATTAACCCATAAGGGGATTTCAGGCTTACTCACATCCTTTATTGTTTCCGGAACAATGATCTTAAGGCCGGACTCACCTATCTTTGAATTATAAAGCTCATAAGCTTTGTTGGCTAAAAGCTTATTTCTTCCACCAGAGAGGCAAACCAGGGCTGAGTTACAAATAAAAGTTTTAGTTACGACAGGAATTCTATTCCAAGGCTTTTGCGTTACATATCTAATAGCAGCTCTAATAGGAACTACTTCATCTTTATCGTCTTTGATATACATGACGCCATCTTCAAAATGAACATTGCTTTGACCATTATTAAAATGAGGAACTAAATAAACATTTTCCCCAGTCAAATCTGAAAGTGTCTGAGCATAACCAGAAGTTTCCATATAGTTTTTATCATAGATAACAGCAAGCGAGCCTTTAGGAAGTTTCTTTTTCTTTTTTAAAGCTGGTAGAAAAGCATTTTCAAGTAAAAATTTATAACCACGGTGTTCATCATAATCGGATCTAGGGGGCATCGACTTTTGACCAGAAGGGCAAGAATTAGTTTCTAGAACAACCATTCTTCTATTACCACCTTCAGTCGTCACATAAAATAAATCTGATCCTCCCCAGAAAAAATGTTTGGGCTGATAAGAGAGGACCTCTTTTAGAGTTTTTTCATCCACCTGGGGGTTAAGATGAAGATACCTTTTAATAATTCGTTTCTTATCGAGGTTGAAAAAGTGACTCACAATGGGGTGCAACTGTGAGTTTAATGCTTTTGGATAAAAGTGATTATCTTGTTCAAAGTTTTGGGGTTCCAAGACCTCAGTCTTTTTCAACTCAATTTTCCTTTCAAGAACTGATAACCCAGTCCTCGGTCATTTTGTTTTAAAACTCCCCACATGGTCGTTTGTAGTTCTTCAATTTCACCTAATACTATCACATCTTTATTAAGACAAAAGCGAGTTTTTGCAGCCTCAGATACGACAGTAAAGCCTAAGCCATTTTCAGTGACAACCTGAAAGAGATCTATATCATCCCCTTCACCTATAATTCTTGGACTAATATTATTTTGTCGAAAGAATAGATCAATTTCATACTTTAGTTTTGGCTCATTATCATTATAAGCAAAATAAGGAACCTCACTAAGCTTTTCAGGAAAATTGGATTTAACTTTTTTATATTTTTTATGAGCTACAGCATAGGTTCGATTCTGACCAATTTTATAGGCTTTAAAGCCACTAGGAAGCGTTTCTTTTTCATCTGTAAAGATCATATCAAGGTTGCCTTGCTCTAACTCCGCCAATAGCAAATGCCTATTATCATGCCTTAAATTTATGGTGTAATCCCTCTGATGAAATAATGGGAGAATTTGGCTGTAAAGAAAGAATTGTCCCATGTAAGGACTCATTCCTACATCAAAACTTGTTTTTGGTAATTTAACATCATTTCTTAATCTCGATGTTAACTCTCTAGACATCTGAAAAACTTTATCAGCATATTCGAGGGCCAAAAACCCTTCTTTGGTCAATTCCAATTGTCGGTGTTTCCTTTCAAAAAGAGAGCATTGAAAATAATCCTCAAGCAATTTAATTTGGTCACTTATTGTAGGTTGAGAGACAAAGAGCTTTTCCGCTGCCGTTTTTATTGACCCCTCTTTGGCAACAATATAAAAATAGTAAAAATGGCTAAAATTAAGTCTGTCCATCTTCTTCCTTTCGATTAATTATAACCTAACTAAAAATGGAAATAAAACGATTTTACCTAATTTAAAAACAGCTCGATAATTAGGCTGTAGATAAGATGTTGGGATAGGCATCTTGAAATTTTGTTGTAAAAGGAGGTCATTATGACCACAACAATTAAGATTTTAGGAGTTTTCGTAACACTCCTCATTCTGAGCGGAAGCCAGCCTACAATGGCACAAGAGGATTATACCGAGCAAAGCGAAGAAGTTCTGATTGATGAATCAGCTGAGCCAATGGTAGACACAGAAGAATTTGTTGAGTCCGGCGATACAGAATCTTCGGACGATTACTAATTAACTCCATCCCCTAGGGACCAGACGCTCGCTTTGCCCCTAGGGGATTTATTTTTTCAATAAATCTTCAGATACTTCAGACACTTCAATTTGTAGGTCAACATCTTTATAGCGATGAGGAAGTGTCGAGAAGGTTGAATTGATTAAATCTTTCAATCTAGTAATGGCCACTAGACCAGAGTCAGATTTCTTCCATATGGCGTAAAGTGTAACTCGCAAAGGGTTATCTAGAGAGAAAGTTCTAAGCCCCGGATACTTTTGCATTGGATTTTTTGCCATATAAGTGACACATCGTCCTCGCCTACATAGCTTCTGCAAAAACCCTGAGTGGTCACTAAGGATTCTTTCCTGAGGGATAACACCGTGTTGTTTAAGATATTTATAAACCGATTTATTTAGAACTTTGTCCCAATTCGACTCTCCAAACGGGATATTATTTAACAAATCAATAGGATCAATAAACCGATTAAACAATTCCTCTGAGCAACAGAATACAACTTCAAAAGATCCAATTTCAGCATACTCCAAAGACTTCTTTATCGGCTTTTGAATAGAAATCCCCCAGTCTATCAAACCCTGATTGAGAGATTGAATCAATGTTTCGTGATTCTGTTGTCGGTAAGTATAAACTGACCCAAATGTTGTATAATAGTCCCAGTATTGCGAGGCAAACTCATTGGAAACATCATAAGAAATTGTTTCATCAATTCCAATTTTGACGGGGTAACCACCTATCACATCTTCAGAAATTTCTTCGAGTAATTTGTTTCCTTCTTCGAAAATAGACCGACAACGACTGAGCAATTTTTGACCTTCGGAAGTTAACTTAATACCTGATCCACTTTTCTGAATCAGCTTACTACCAAGCTTAGACTCAAGCTTTTTCAGCTGCTCGCTTACAGTCGAAGGTGCAAGTCCCAGTAGACTGGCCCCCTTTTTAAGAGAGCCTAGCTCAGCTACTTGGTAAAAATAAAAAAGATGGTTCCAATTAAAATTGTGTTTGCGCTCCATTAAGTAATACTACTAAAATGAAGAAAGTTAGTAAAAATCGAATTTGCATTACGCACCTCCTAAAGATAGGACAGTGTGTAATCATCGGATAGGCTATCTCGTGTGTGGTTCATAGGCTCAACGTTCTTTTCATTAAAGTCCTCAAGTGCCTGTAATTCTTCGTTCATTTCATTTTTTTGATTTGATTCGTCCATAGTTCCTCCAATTACATTAAAGCATATCGATACACTCAACGTAAATCTTAAGGTTCACATATTCGCCAAAACCGAATTTAATAAGTTTTATTTATGCCACTTAACAGTATAGAGGTCATGTCTTCTATCTTTTAAATTTCTAACCGCCCCGTAAGACCTTGCTTCAATGAGAGTATCAACTCGCAAATCTGCAATTGTCACCATCTCAACATTAGGAGTTGCCTCGGCAGCAATACCATCTTTTGCAAAGGGAAAATCACATGGTGTAAAAATAGCGCTTTGAGCATATTGAATATCTAGGTTCTTTACTCGAGGCAAATTTCCTACATTTCCCGCCATTGCCACGTAGATCTGGTTTTCGATCGCTCGTGCCTGGCAACAATAACGAACTCTACAATAACCTTGCCTATTATCAGTGAGGAAAGGGACAAAGAGAAATTGGATTCCTTGGTTAACCAAATGCCTTGTGAGTTCAGGAAACTCACTATCATAACAAATTAAGACTCCGATAGGTCCACAATCGGTATCAATGACCTTTACTTCATCTCCTCCTTCGATTTTCCACCAGTATTTTTCATCAGGAGTGGGATGGATTTTTTCCTGCTCATGAATTGAACCGTCACGCAGGCAAATATATGAAATATTTCTTACTTTATCGCCTACATGTGTAGGGTGAGAGCCAGCAATGATATTTACATTATATTTCATCGCCAAAGACTGAAACAAGTCTTTAACAGCCTCAGTGTACTTCGTCATATTTTCTATGGCAGCACTCGGAGTAACTTCTTCGTTATCAATAGATAATAATTGCATTGTAAAGAGTTCGGGAAATAAAAGGAAGTCCGCTCTATAATCTCCTGCGACGTCCACATAATACTCAACAATTTGCGCGAACTCATCGAAGCTTTCTACTTTTCTTTGTTGATACTGAACCGTGACCACTCTAACTGAGTTTTGTCTCAAAAGCTTCTTTTCATCTTTGACGACAGCTGTATACTCAGGATTATCCCACTTCAAGTGAACTGCGTAACAGAGACTATCGTAATCATTATCAAGATAATTTTCTAAGACGCCAATAACTTGAAACCCATTTCTTAAATGAAATCCTAGAGTTGAATCTTTAATTTCTTTATTACTTACTTTTTCTATATAATCTTCGACGCTATCTACTTTTTTAGATTTTTTGCGATAGTTCGGAATTCGACCTCCAAAAACAATTCCCTTCAAGGCCCAAAACTTAACTAATCTTTTTCTAGCATTATAAATTCTTTGTCCAAGCCTTCTACCTCGTACATCCGGATCAACACAGGTCTCATAGCCGTAGAGGTAATCTCCATCTGAATTATGAGTTGAACCAAAGCCGTTTGCCGTTATCTCTTTCCAATTATGTTTATTTAAAGCTTTTTGCTCATCAATGATTAGACTAGCTGAGTAAGCCACAATTACATCATCCATGAGTATGACAAAGCATCCGTCTCGGAAATTATTTATCTGGCCTCTAATGGTATCTGCTTTATAACCTCCCATTTTGGGATAAGCTTTTTCTGAAAGTCTAACAATGTCTTTGATATCTGAGGACTTAGCGTTTCTGATTTCTAATGGTGTTTTCATAGGCATATTATCGCTAAATGACTCGGCTAGTGACAATATGCACTGTGGTGCTTAAGTGAGACAAACTTGAAAGGTCTTCTCTTGCATGTGACAATAAATCCTTACAGCAAGGAAATAAATATAGGACTTTTTAAATCTAGCACTCAAAGAACTAAGTGGAGCTCTTTAGATGAAAAAGAGCTATACCAATTACGTCTCAAAGATATCTTTATTCCCCTGGAGAAGACCGGACTTGTGCCCTACCTTGAAAAACTTCAATCTGAATTAGATCTAAAAGGACTTTCAGCCTTTCGTCCTTATTTTTGGTTCTCAGATGAGTGGTTTACTCCTGATGCTCATACCGGCATCGCGATACCATTTTACCTCTCACACAAAAGGCTTGCGAAACTCCAAGAAAAAAACCTCTACGACGTTGAAGGAGGGACTCCGGCCACCTTTATGAAACTTCTTAGACATGAATGTGGACATGCAATTGACAATGCCTACCAGCTCAGAAGAAGAAGAAAGCGCCAGCAGTTATTTGGAAAATCTACTATTAAATATCAAGATACCTATGCTCCAAAACCTTTTAGCAAAAAATATGTTGTTCATCTCAACGGTTGGTATTCACAAAGTCATCCCGATGAAGACTTTGCTGAGACCTTTGCGGTCTGGCTCAATCCGAGATCTGGCTGGAAAAAACGTTATCCAAAGTGGAGAGGCGCTTATCAAAAGCTCCAATATATGGATGAATTAATGCAAGAAATTTCTCATACAAAGCCACTTTTAAAAACTCGAAGAAAAATTGATCCCCAAAATCAACTCACTAAGACCTTGGGGGATTATTTTGAAGAAAAGATCGATCACTATGGGGTAAACCACCCAAGTGTTTTTGACGTCTACTTATTAAAACTTTTTACTAATAATCCAGACCTTTCTAAGGGAATTAAGGCATCAACTTTCATCAGAAAGATCAAAAAAGACGTACGAAAAAGCGTTTCTCCGTGGACTGGAGCTTATCAATACACGATTAATGAGATTTTAGAGGAAGTTACTAATCGTTGCGATGAGTTGAATTTAAAACTCAAATTTCCCTTTGAGCAGTCAAAAAACCAGTTTATTTCTATGTTATCCGTAGTTACTATTGAATATATACACCAAGGTAGTCATCGAATAGCGAGATAAGAAAATGGCCAAATACAAAGTCCTAGTCCTGATGCATAAGTCACTTATTCCGCCAGAGGACTTTACTGAGGAAGAGTACTTATCTGCCGATTGGAAGACTGAGTACGATGTTATGGAGACTCTTCGAGAGCTTGGACATACGGTGCACCCCTTAGGAATTGTAGGTAACCTAGAACTATTAAGAAATGCTCTAGACGAGTTTAAACCACATATAGTTTTTAATCTTTTAGAAGAGTTCGACGGGAATCCGACGTTTGATCAACATATTGTTTCTTATTTGGAGTTAAAGAGACAAGCCTATACTGGTTGTAACCCAAGAGGATTAACACTCGCTAGAGACAAAGCTTTAAGTAAAAAAATTCTGACCTTTCATAGAATACCTGTACCGAAATTTTTCGTTTTTCCGAAAAACCAAAAAATAAAAGAAACGAAAAAGTTTTTCTACCCGCTTATAGTTAAAACAACAACCGAGGAAGCTTCTACTGGTATCGCTCAAGCATCAGTGGTTAATAACTTCGAAGCGCTAAAAGAGCGTGTTGAATTTATTCATGAGACTTATGGGACAGACGTGATTGCAGAACAGTATATAAAAGGAAGAGAACTCTACGTTGGTATCTTTGGCAACAAGAGAGTCACCACCCTACCTGTATGGGAGCTTGAATTTACTCAAATGCCCAAAGGTGTAAAAAAGTTTGCTACAGAA
>CEQY01396408.1_pt1 | contig 21007 bp, 18 predicted proteins | sample 361391 | NCBI WGS metagenome assembly CEQY01 (sample SAMEA2621075, study PRJEB7988) | marine metagenome | isolation source: saline water (ENVO:00002010), including | reverse complement strand
GGTGTAATAGGGATCATCTCCCGAGGCGGCAAATATCAATTTATAATGAGGAAAATTCTGTTTTATAAAACAAGCCGCATTTAAAGTTTTAGGATTCGTATCGGTGAGAATCAAAGTTGATCCCATATTAGATGTCGTAGTGTGAAGGTCAATAAGAAAATCAAATTTGCCGATAATCTCAGCTTTAAGAAAATCACTTCTTTCTTTTTCATTACCTAAAGGTGAAGAGGTTTTACTATAAGCTCGATTTAAGTCCGAATCCACGTAACGAAGTTTTTTTAGGTGGGCCATTGGATTGGCAATAAAAGTCCTATATTCGTTTTTATAAGACTGTTGACTCTTTTCTAAGGCTTTGCATACTTCAACGCCTGTGAACTCATTACCATGTGTTCCTCCGACAACTGCAATCTTCATGTTCTCCCCTAGTTTCTAATAAAAATGCCCAATTTTATGACACCTTCTATAACTCTTACCATAGGCCCCAGTTTTTGGGGACTATTTGATATGATTGAACTAACTATCTAAAGGATCTCTTATGTTTATGAAGTTTTCAAGTCTATCTATGGCGTTACTAGGCCTCAGCTTACCAGTACTTGCAACACCTAAACTATTTGAGATGGGACTCGATACCGCCCTTTCTCGAGTACAAGATGCTATTGCGACCATAGAAAACGACCATGAGTGTAAAACTCAATTTGAAAGCCTCAATCAGGTTTTTTATAATTTCGACTCAAATACAATAGAGCTACAGAACCTAAGCATTACTCAAATGGAGGAGTATACTAAATCAAGCTTCAATCTAAGAATTAGGATTAAGGAAGCCCTTGAAAGGAAACAGAGCTCTCAACCATTCGCTTGTTTGACTCCGCTAAAAGATACCGTAAAAGCCCTTCGTTATTTGGAAGACTATCTCATAGAATATTCCTACAAGAAATCTGGCAAAATTGACTCCGAATTTGAAACTTTAAATGGTGAAGGAATTCATTTTTTGGTTAATCCTTCCGAAACGTTTCAGTCCTATGAAAACTTAGAGTCAGGAGATGTATTAATCTCAAGAGGCAATGCCTTCTCCAGTGCAGCTATTGCAAGAATTGGTGAAGATGACTACCAATTTTCGCATATGACACTGATATATAAAGACGAAATCGGTGACCTACATACCTCAGAGGCACATATTGAAATCGGCTCAGTTGTAGCGCCATTTCAAATTCACTTAGATCAAAAAAATGTGAGAACAGTTGTCTTTAAAGCAAAAGATAGAGCTCTATCTGAGCGAGCAGGTGAATTTACCTATAATTATATAAAGGATTTCAAAGCAAGAAGAGGATTTAATATTGAGTATGACTTTGGAATGGACTATAGCGATCGTGTTAGACTTTTCTGCTCTGAAGTTGTTTTTCTAGGCTATCTTGAGGCTAGTAGAGAGCTTTACGGCCAAGACTTAGAACTCCCTCTCTACAAAACAAAATTTGATCGTGGGCTATTATCTTTTCTTCAAACCGTCGGAATTGCGGTTAATGAACAAAATATTGAGAGCTTTAGAACTTTTGGCCCTGGAGATATCCAGTTTGATCCGAGATTTGACTTAGTTGCTGAATGGAGAAATCCTCAAAAGCTCCAAGACTCAAGATTTAAAGATGCTATTCTAACTAAAATCTTCGAGTGGATGAGTGAGGAAAACTACGAGTTTAAAACTCCATTGATGGACAGAGTGACCAATGTATTTGGTTGGATGATGCGAAGAAATTCATGGACCTCCTCTTTAATGGGTCTCGATGAGAAATTTCCTCTCAATATGCGAGTCAGACAAATGAATATTTTTATTAATTTAGACCGAGTCGGAGACACCCTTTATAAAAAACTTGAAGAGGTTCAATCACAGTCTCAAACCCCTCTAACCTTTAAAGAGTTGTATGCTATTTTAGATGAATACAAATCACAGGATCAAGCTCTCTATAATCAATATTTAGAGGACAAAGATTATAATAGTCGTATGAGACGGCACTCTAGAAGAGGTCCTCGAAGAATTTCTCGACCATTAAATTTACGCGACCTGACCAAGCCAGATTTTCACCTGGGTTTTCACCCTTAGTTAAGTTAAGATATAGGCAAAAAAAAGGTTCCTATGTCTTCTGAATACTCGCATCTCCCCAAAGAATTAAAAGTTCTGGTTAGGGATACTGTAAAGCTCTTAGGTGAGGTCATTTTAGAGGAAGGTGGCGACAAGCTTTACCAAGAGGTTGAATCCATTAGAACTAAAATGATCGATTATCGAGAAATGGATGAAGCTTCTCGTCAGAAAATACTGACTAAAATACTCAATCAACTTAAAGAAAATAATAAGCGCACTAAACATGAGATTGCATTATCGTTTACTTTAATGATGGAACTCATTAATACCTGTGAAGCTGCCTACAGAACCTTCAAATTAAAAAATAATCCTCTCACTCATCATCCTGAAAGAATGGATAATACAATGGTATATGTCCTAACGGCACATCCGACTGAAGCGAGGACACCTCAAAATATTGAACTTTTCAGAAGAATACAAAGTGTTGCAATTAGAATTCTAGACCGCTCAGGAGAAGAGGGTTATATGAAGTCTATTATCAAACATAATTTAAAGTTGGCCTGGCTTCTTCCCATCACTCGCCATGAAAAGCCTGAAGTTGTAGATGAGGCCAATCATCTGTTCTCGATAATTTTAAGACCTGATATTTTTGATACCATACTTCGAGCCGATCGTGACCTTGGAAATATTCGTATCAGAACTTGGGTTGGCGGTGATAAAGATGGTCACCCGGGTGTTGACGATAAGGTTATGCTCGCTTGTCTGAATGCATCGAGAAAGTATTTTATTGAGATTTTAAATAAGATATGCTCAGAATTAAGTCGAGATATAGATTATCTAGGAAATGACAAACTTCGAAATCTTTTAGGAAACTTTAAAATACAAATCAAAAATCTAAAAAAGATTAGTAAAAATGACTCTCATCATCTTAAAGTCGTTCGAACGATTCTCATTAAGCTTGATCAAACATATATTAAAGTTGTAGGACAAGCCGCTCCAAGAATTCTCAAGCTTCAATCAATCTTTAAATTGTTCCCCTGTCTAGTTGTCCCGATAGAAATGAGAGAAGATGCCGAGATTATCCAAGAAGCCTTAATTTCAAAAAAACCACTCGCCATTGAAAAAATGCTTGTTAAGATAGGAGAAATCTCTCAAAAGGGAAATGCTTCTGGTTATGTACAAGGCTTTATTATAAGCATGTGTCATAGTTACCAAGATGTAGAGAATGCAAGAAAACTTTTAAAAAAAGCTACGGGAAGTATGGATATCCAAGTCATACCTCTCTTCGAGACTGCTGCTGCCCTTGAGAGTTCTTCAAAAATCGTGAGTCAAATGCTTTCCAATGAAAAGTTCATGCAGAACGTCCAAAAAAAGTGGAATCATCGTTTTGAAATCATGTTAGGCTATTCTGACTCATCGAAAGGTATGGGTGTCCTTCCCAGTCGAATTACTATCGCCAAAACCATGAAAGCCCTAGATCAACTCATATCAAAAGCTAAAGTCGTGCCAGTTTTTTTCCATGGCTCCGGAGGATCAGTAGACAGAGGTGGCGGAAGTATTAAAGAACAAACTTCATGGTGGCCAAAATCTGCTCTCAATATTTATAAAGCGACAATTCAAGGAGAGATGGTTGAAAGAAATTTCACCTCGGCTGAAGTCTCCATGTCTGGAATGAATAAAATAATCGAAAATTTCAGCCAAGCAAAAGAAAGTGGCAAGAGTAAAAACCTTGATCAAACGATTGAGAATTTTTCGGAAAAAGTGAAGTCTCACTATATAGAAAAGATAGAAGATCCAAGATTTTTTGCCATGATAGAATCAGCAACACCTTACTCTTATTTAAGTGCACTAAAACTTGGTTCAAGGCCAGCTAAAAGATCAAAAGCAAAAAAGCTTGATTTAAGCTCTATCCGTGCCATTCCTTGGATTTTATGTTGGACACAAACAAGAATATTATTTCCTACTTGGTGGGGGGTTGGAACGGCTTGGAAAGATTTAAAGCAATCTGAACGTCAAAAATTAAAAACAGCCTATAACTCTAGCAATTTATTTGGTTCGTTTGTTAGAATCTTAGGCTTCACCCTTAGTAAAGTCGAGCTGGCTGTGTTTCGAATCTATTTGCAAGAAAGTGATCTAGACTCTGAGGAACAAAAGAGAATTTTTGAGGAATTTGAGAAGGAATACAACCACGCAGTATCTTTTGTGCATTTCATAACAGGCGAAAAAGATTTATTATGGTATCGACCCTGGCTCGCTGAATCCATTCAACTTCGCGCCTCAATGATACATCCTTTAAACCTGCTCCAAATACTTGCTTATCGTTCAAAAGATATGGAGTTAGTACGAAAAACAATCGCTGGAATATCCTCCGGAATGATGACTACAGGCTAAAAAGCTTTGGCTTCAATATATTTGAGCATTTAATTCTTAGGTTTTCTAAATTTGAGCGTCATTCGATCGCTCTCTCCTATTGAAAGGTAATAGGCTCGCTTTTTATCCTTTAAACGAAGGCTTGGAGGAAGTGTCCAAACACCTTCGGGATGATTAGTGCTATCTATATAATTGGCATTAACCTCTGATTTTGCCATAAACTCAAACCCTAATGCTTCTGCCAGTTCGATTATATAGTCTTCTCTCACATAGCCACTTATAGCTTTTGGATCTTGCTTCTTATTTGATTTGGCCCTATGTTCTACGACCCCAAGGATTCCTCCAGGTTTTAGAGCCTTGTAAAACTCACTAAAAACTTCTTTCACTTTTCCATCTTTCATCCAATTGTGGACATTTCTAAAAGTCACCACTCGATCTAGGCTGTTCGCAGGTGCGATTGTGCCTATAGCGTCAGGAGTTTCAAGAGTTGAGAATTTTACGTTTCCGTAAAGTTTCTTATTTTGAGTCATCTCCTTAATTTTTGCATTGAGTTTAGGTGCATAAGAGCGTTTGGAATTGTCTGAAAACAGAGTCAAATACAACTCTCCCTTATTTTTTAAATAAGGACCTAAAATCTCTGTATACCATCCTCCTCCAGGAGAAATCTCTGCGACTTTCATATGAGGCTTGATTTCAAAAAATCTTAAAGTCTCAACTGGATGGCGATAAATATTGCGGGTTATATTTTTTTCTGATCGATGATCAGCTTTGACTATCTTTTTTAAATGGTTTTTATGATGACCATATTTATGGGAACAACCAAAAAGTAGAAATGAAGCTAAAAGCAAATTAAGTTTTTTCATAATAATCCTCTGTTTATCGAGGACTATTCTCACACCCAGGAAGAGACAAATCAAGTTGATTATTAGCTATACATCCAGCAAAGGAGTGCAGAGGTAGTGCATAGATATGACCTTGCTCTTCAAAAAGTGTTGTTGCAATCGCTGCACCACCGTTTTTCAAAGACAATACAACTTCACCAGGTTGTTGAAAAAAACAAAAGGTGCCCTGAAGCTTATATAATTTATTGTAGTAAATACCTCTGTAACTTTTCGAGACAGGATTTCCTTCAATTCGACAATAGGAAGTGGTCATATTAATTTTGGAACTTATATTCACTAAATCAAGTTTTGGAAATAGAGAACCTCTATTAGATACAGTCGTAACCCATGAATTATCTAAGTCAGTTTTGAGCTCATTAAAGCTCGACTCTAGTCTAACCATTAGAAACTCTTCATTTCCTCCTAATAGGTGTGAGCTTATCTGCTTTAGCCCTGGAATGTGAGGGGAGTTTTTCACACACTCAGACGAAAAAAGAAGTTGAGCATGGTCATTGGGATCTTGATTAAAAAATCTAAGTAAAGATCCAGGACAACCTTGGTAAACAATCCTACCATTGAAGTTTGGGGTACAAGCAGTATAATCCTCGCCTCGTACAGCCGAATAAAATTGCTTTTGCCGGCATTCAAGTCTTTTATCAATCGCTTGAGATGAATGTCCTAATTGTTCCCAAATTTTCTTTCTAAAACGATTAATATTATTTGCAGCATTTATCACTCTTAACTTGAATTCGTTTTGAGAGTTTGATTCCTTCCAAATAAGAGGAAGACAATCTCGAACTGCATAATAGTCTGCTTCTGGCTCTGCGGCACCGGTGTAAACAAAATGACCTAACTCATGGCAAAAGGTTAATTGAAGTTCATCCCGTCCCAAATAAAAAGGCGCTCTCGTTATCCAGCCTTGAAAATTAATATAAACCTCATCTCTATAACGGCCAAAGGAAGCGCCAACTCCTGGATAGTCACGCTCCCAATCCATTCTAAGAATTAGTTTTTTCCCAAAAGTTTCAACCACATAAGTATCTAGCTGATTTTTAGTTTCTATTAATACTGACTCAAACTCTTTTTGTGTCATTGCACTTGAGCTAAGACTTACTAAAAAAAGGACTAGGCATATAAGCTGATGCAAATTAAAGACTCCATTGGTTCATAGGCTTAGTACTAAACCAGATCAAAAACGTAAATGAAGACTTTGATTTGATGAACTATTTATATAATTTCAAGTACTTCAGACCACCTTCAACTGCAGCCACTTGTGCTAAATTACATTCCACATCGGTAACCTTTGGACTATCAGGATACACCTCTGTCGTCGTCACAAATTTGGCATTAGTGAGTCCGGCACAGAGGTTTAGCTTTTTAATATCGTAGTTAATGATTCCCTCACCTACAATGTCTTCTCCGATAATTTTGTTTTGATCATCACTTGGCGCGATATGTGTCACTTTTGAGACATTATCAATAATGGCCTTTTGAAAATCAACTTCGTCCCTACCGCTATCTCCAACCGTGTAAAAACCATCAGGGATATCCCAAAGCTCTTGAGCAATCCCATCTCTTTTTTCTAAGTCTGGTCTAAAAACAGAATTGTCAGTATCTGTCGTTTCATGCAAGTCAAAATGAGCTAAAAACTGAAGATCTAAATCTTCTAATGAATCGTAAATAGCTGCACACTCCCCAGCTGGACTGTTTTTAAAGAAGTTTCGATTTGGATCAATGGCATTTGGGTTCCAGCGATTTATCGTCTCATACCCCCATGGACTAATGCAAGGATAGCAGACAAAGTTAAACTCTTCTTCCCAATCTTTTGCCTTCTCGCTCATGAAAAGAAGAGCGCCATGAACTCCACTGGTTTCATAGCCATGAACTCCTCCGGTAACAAGAATATTGGGTTTATTTATATCCATCTTGCTGCTCATTAATCTATAGAGCTTATATGGACCCTCTTGGTAGTTGAGCTCACCATAAATTTTCAGATCGTAGTGCCCCTTTAGAGACTCAATTTTAGAAACAACATCTTTTTCATAGGACCTGAGAATCTTATGTCTGGCCCTCCAATTTTTAAAATCTTCGTCACTCCACTTAAACTCTGTCATTACGATAACCCTTTATTTTTTAATACTTAAAGTTACGACCGCCTGGACGGACTGACTTCCATACTTGCTCAATCGGTTAAACTCATCTTTTCTGACCGGTATATGTTGATTTTCAACATTAGACATCCCTTCCTCTAAGTAGGGATCATGAAAATAAAGAAAACTTTCATCTGCACCAGAAATCACTATCCAATGGGGAGTCTTTGTCCCCGTCAGAGAATATGAAGAAATAAGAACGATGGGAACCACTCCTTCGTTGGCTAGTTTTGAAACTAACTCGAAGGTAACTTTTCTATTTTTTATTTTTATTTTCTTTTTTTTGATCTCGTCATCGAAATCTTTTTGAACCAGTTTCATGACTTCTTTTTTCTTGGGATCTCGAACGCTACTTATAAAAAGAAAATCTCTCGTACTCAAATAAATATCAACATCAAAGCCTCGACGATTCGCAGCCAATGCTAGTCCTCTAGGGCCACATCCTCCATGCCCACTTAACATAAAAATAGTAGTCGCTTCTCTCCATAACTTCATCTCTAATTGTTGATTTATCTTGATTTTTCTATTGAGAGAATTCATCGCCATCATTAATGAGGCGGCTCCACAGGTGAATTCAGTTGTCTGTTCGTAATACTTAACATTACGAAGCTTTCTCTTAGGGAGATGAATGAGAATCTTTTCCAGGCAGATTGCAGCGTCTGAATTTTCATAATAGTTTTCCTTGCGGTTAAACTTATAATAGCCCTGACTTAGATAGAGATTCTTGGCTGTGGTGTTTTTAGAGGCCACTTCAAGACGCATAAAACCTGCTTTTTTTTTCACAGCTAACTCTTCAAGCTTATCAAGAAGTTTCTTTCCAATCCCTTTTCCCTTCTTAGCCGGATCAATGGCAATTGAATAAAGTCTTGCTAGCGATGAACCTTTTTTATAAAGGACCACACCATAACCCACTAATTGTTTGTCTAGCTCTACAATCAAAAGATCGTCTTTAGTATTTTTAATAAAGCCCTGAAAACTTCTTTTTGAAAGCCTATCTGTGCGAAAACATCTCTCCTCTATCAGAAGAAGGCTCTTCAGATCTCCAATATTTGCCTTGCGGAAGTTAAGTTTTGAATTTACCATGATTCTAATTTCTCTTCAGGTAGATAAAATGGGCGATAGCAAATCTTCTCAATTATTAATCATACTAGATGATCTGGATAAATGGAATCCATATTTCCCAACAGACCAAGTTATATCCGCCAAGGACTACTTATTTTCTCACCAATATCTAGACCTCAAGCATGCCAATATCATCAACTTGTGCTTTGACTCTGGTTATATGTCTTTGGGGCATTATTGCTCCATGATCGCTGAGGCAAGAGGGCATAAAATTATGCCCTCTATTAAAACCATGAATGACTTACAAAAGAGTTCTTTCTATTTAGGTGACTTAGATTTTTTAAAAGAAAAAGTAAATAAATCTCTCTCTCAGATAAGTGAGCTTGATCAAAAAGAGTCTTTTACAGCCTTATCAGTTTTTGGAAAGTCCGAGGATAAAGGAATAGATTCAATCTCGAAATCTATCTTTCGTTTTTTCCCAGCCCCCTTACTTGAAATTAGGTTCAAAAAACACGAGCATATTTGGTCTATAAGCGCACTTAAAGTGGTCTCTCTTGACTCACTTCCTAAAGAGCAAGAAGACTTCTTTGCTAATACTATAGATCATTTTAGTAATCACTTATGGAGAACCCCGGCAAACCGAAAAAAATACGTTTGCGATCTCGCTATATTAGTCACGAAAGATGAACCTCTTCCCCCCTCAGATGAAAAGGCACTTCAAAAATTTGAAAAGGCCTGCAAAAAACTCGATGTATTCTCTGAGCGTATCTATGAAGATGATTTTGCCCGAATCAGCGAGTTCGATGCCCTTTTTGTTCGAACGACAACATCAATTGAGAATTTCACCTATAATTTTGTGAAAAATGCTGAAATGGATGGTCTTGTGGTTATAGATGACTCGGACTCAATATTGAGATGTACCAATAAAATCTATGTCAGTAACAAATTAGAGAAAAAAGGAATCTCAACGATTCCAGGAAAGTTTATTGTTAAAGACTTAGAGGAAGAAAAGGAACTCGCCATAAAAAAATATGGTTTCCCTCTTATTTGCAAAATTCCTGATGGTTCATTTTCAATTGGAGTAAAGAAAGCAGATAATCGAGAAGAGCTTGATAAGATCTTGTCAGAAATGTTCCAGAAGTCCTCTCTCGTCCTAGTTCAGAAATTTCTACGTTCCGCATTTGATTGGAGGATCGGTGTCTTAGACAACCAACCTATCTTCGCTTGCAAATACTATATGAGCCAAGGGCACTGGCAGATTTACAATCACTCCAAAGGCATTAATACTAAAATGTTTTCAGGAAAGTCAGAGACTCTCCCCTTATATGAAGTTCCAAAATCTGTGATAAAATTGGCCATTTCATCCACTTCGACTATAGGTAATGGGCTGTATGGAGTCGATATAAAAGAAGACGAAGAGGGTAATGTTTATGTTGTTGAAATTAACGATAATCCCAATATAGACTCCGATATCGAAGATAAAATAGAAAAAGATGTACTCTATGAGACAATAGTTCGCTCCTTTTTAAACAGAGTGAGAGAGAGTAGAACTGTCTAAATTTTTGACACTGTCTAGAACTTCTACATAAAGGCAGAATTTGGCACAAGATTCTACTAAGCTATAAGCATTAGGATAATTTACAACCAAAGGATCTACAATGCTAAAACCCGTACTCTCCGGTATCCTGCTGTCCGCCTCTTTAGGTGCATTTGCAGAGATGACCCCAAGAACCCTACTCTCCCATCTGGAAAGCTCAGTAATTCCCGAAGTCTCATCTGGACAGTATATTTTTGTCAAAGAAGCTGTTCCCAATAGTGATGGAAGAATGATTGCTGACAGACTTTGCACAGTAACACTATCGGACTCTTCCCAAGTTGTGGTTGATTATTGCGATGTAAGAGCATCTAACGAAGTTGCTGCAGTTGCTTTAAAGGATCACAATGGGACTTATAGAATTTACCAGGAAACGACTTCTTTCGGTGAAGCCCGTTTTAATTTGAGCTTTGACTATGTTAGTGGCGGAAGATGTGGAATGCAGTATTTGAATGCGAGTTGTACTTCTCAAGTTCCAGCTGATCTAGCTGCTCAGTTTATTTCGGAGGCAAATGAATTATCGGCCTTATTGAGCGGTTCGGATGCAGACGAAAGACAAGCCTTCAAAAATAGATTTCATGCCGTCAAAGTACAGCTTTCTGGCATAGCAAATTCACAATAATCTTTAAGAATTCAGCCTGATTTTCTCCGTCAGGCTGAATTCTTTTTTAATAGACTTAGATTCGTCGCTTACCCTAGACAACTGATTGCGTCATAGATATAAACCTCATGTGAAGAAATACAAACGAGTCTATTTAGAAATTACCAATATTTGTAATTTAAACTGCTCTTTTTGTCCTATTACTGAAAGAGACAAAAAGTATATGAGCTTAGATGATTTTGAGAAATCTATCCAGAAGGTGGCTCCTTTAGCAGAACAGATTTGCTTGCATCTTATGGGAGAGCCTCTTGCCCATCCTCATTTTAAAAAAATCATTTCACTTTGTGAGAAGTATAAAGCAAAAATTCAACTCACAACCAATGGCATTCTTTTAAAGAAATATAAAGAAGAAATTTTAGAGGCCAATTGTCTTCACCAGGTTAATATTTCACTTCAAGCTTATATGGATAACTATCCCAACAAAAGCCTTGAAGCCTACCTAGAAGAAGTTTATAGTTTTATTGATTCCGCTTTCAACCAGAAGCCTGAGCTCTATTTAAACTTGCGCTTATGGAATATTGAAAAAAATTCTCATGACATCAACGAACCTATTTTTAAATTTATTGAAGACAAACTTAATATTGAAATTAATCGGAACATCGAATTAGCAAATATAAAATCTAAAAGACTTAGAAATAGACTCTATCTTCATTTTGACTCACGGTTTGAATGGCCAAGGTTAGAGCTGCCATTTAAGTCAGATTCTGGAAGATGCAACGGGTTGATTGATCACTTTGCCATTCATGCTGATGGAAGTGTTGTTCCTTGTTGCTTGGATGATCAAAAAATTATTAGGTTAGGAAATATTCTAGAAGAAAATGTAGAAGAAATACTATCTAGTGAGAGGGCCCTTCGAATTGAGAATGGTTTTCGAAATAATCAGCTCAAAGAAGATCTGTGTCAAAGATGTTCATTTATATCGAGATTTCGAAAATGAATTTGGCAGAACGATTTGACCAATGTACCCAGTTTCTAAAAGTATGGGAGTCTTTTCTTTCGCGAGAACCCATTAGAAACTATCCGAATTTCTGTCCTGAACTTATTGAAGACTGGACAAAAGAACTCCAAGATAAAAAATACTCTGAGCTTTCTCAGATTGAAAAAACTTTAAATTTAAAATCAAAGTTCCCAGAATTTAATGAGTTATTATCTCAAATAAAGACGATTATTGACTTCCCGAAAACTCAAATAAACGAAAATGCGATCCTCATAGATCAAAAAATCAAACGCAAAAAAGAGCATGAGATAAAACAAATCAAAAGCATTTTGGAAGATCAAGACGAATTCGAATTTCTAGACTTTGGAGGAGGTACAGGACATCTATGCGAAAATCTCATTCATAACAGAAATCGTTTTGGATTTTCCATAGACTTAGATAGCTCCTTTCAGAAAAGTGGTAAGTTACGGATCGAGAAAAATGATCCCAACAATTTAAATAAAATGGAATTTCTGAATTTAAAATTTGGCGAAGATTCAATACCTGAGTTAACTCAAAGGTACTCAAAACAAATTATCTTAGGCCTACATGCCTGTGGAGATTTAACTCCAGATATAATTTCTTACTTTAAAAACTCTCAATCGGACTCATTGATTAGTATTGGGTGCTGTTATCACAAACTCACTACGAAAATTAATCTTTCTGAGAGGGCAACTTTAAATTTAACACCCAATGCATTTAACTTAGCTGCGAGATCCTACGCTCCCTTAACTCCAGAAAGCTTAGAGCTTAAAATTAAAATAAGACTCTACCGGTACATGCTTCATTGTTTTCTTTTTGAACTTGGCTATAAAAAATTTATTCCCACGGGAAAGACCAGACTGAAAGACTATGAAAAGTCATTTGGAGAATATGCGATCATCTATGCCCCTGATCTAGTTCAATCAAAAACTGTAGCCCAAGCATTTTATGATAAAATTACCCATCGAGAGATCGTTCAAAAAATAATCTACACAGACATTTTTCGAGGACTCTTTGGCAGAGTTATCGAAACTTATATCGTGCTGGATCGAGCCTTATATCTTGAAGAAAAAGGTTATCAAGTTGAAGTTAAGGAAATATTTGATCCTCATATTAGCCCACGAAACCTTGCTATTCTTGCACATCAATAGAGCAAAAAAGACTTTTACAATCTAAGATAAAAGGTTATTATTTCGCGAATCTTTCTCGCCAAACAAGGAACCTGTGAGAGCACTTCAGATCATTTTTTTTACTTTAGCAGTTATTGCCGGTTTTGGCTTCGGAGCATACAAGTGGCAATCAGATCTGGGCGCCGTAGGGGGTGAATTCACACTGCACTCCAAGCAAGGACTTTTCAAATTGAGCGACTTTCAAGGCAAAGTCGTCATACTCTATTTCGGCTATAGATATTGCCCTGATGTCTGTCCAACGACTTTATCTAGTTTAGCAGCGATGAAAAATGCCTTACCTCAAGAAGAACAAAATCTAGTTAAAGTTATTTTTGTCAGTGTTGATCCCAAAAGAGACTCTCTAGAAATACTAGACGAGTACGTAAAGTTTTTTGATAAAGACTTTCTTGCTCTAACTGGCAATGAAAAAGAAGTTGCCCTTGTCGCAAAACAGTATGGAATAACTTACAAAGTTAATTCACCTTCAAACCCAAGAGAGCCTGAAAATTATACTGTTGATCATACAACGCAAGCATTAATTATAGGCAAAGATGGTCTTCTCAAAGATACTATTGAGCATAACGAACCCATACAAATGGGAACAACAAAACTAAGAATTTATATAAAGGAGAATATATGAAATTTCTAATCATTTTTTTATTAAGCTTTAATCTCTATGCGATTGAAATCTCCAACGAGAGAGTTCGTCTTTTACCTCCAGGATCACCAACAACAGCATTATTCATGGACATTGAGAATCCATCGAACAAAGATATTTACTTATTGAAAGCTGAGTCAAATATCTCTAGAAAGGTAGAACTTCATAACCATATCATCAAAGATGGCATGATGAAGATGGAAGAAGTTTCTAAAATTAAAATATCTGCAAAGTCAAAGACTCAGTTAAAACCTGGAGGACTTCATATCATGATGATTGGCTTAAAAAATAACCTTAAAGAGGGGCAAGAAGTTGAAGTCAAGCTAAGCTTTGACGATGGTAAAACAACTACCATCAAGCCAAAAGTTGTAAAATTCAAAGCTCATCACCACAAACGCTAATAAATGTCTTAGGCGATCACCTCACCACGAAGGACTTCAATTAAAGCATTGAGTGCATCTGTTGAGGTGAAAATACCATCAAGTTTTCCCTCTCCATCCAGAACTAAAAGCGAACCTATCATATGCTCTGACATTTTAAAGACTGCCTCACTTAGTAAACATCCAGCAGAAACACTTTCTGGACTTTCAACCATAATATCTGAAGCTTGCAATGGAGAAACAGTCTCAATATTTGCCAATGCCTGCAAATCTCTTTGAGAAACAAGACCAAGAATTCGACCAGTAGAGTCTGTCACTGGAAGATGCCTCACACCTGAGTCCTGCATAATCTTTTGCACTTCTACAATTCCCGCATCAGGTCGTATACAAATAGGGCATGGGGTTGTGTAGACATCGACAATTAAATCTTTTAAATCCAACATATTTCCTCCGTAGATCTACTTTTAGTCTACTTTGGATTAGCTTTAAGTCATTGCGAATAATCGCTTAAATTATTGATAAAAATCATACCTTTAAGATAAGCTAAAACATCTCATCGACATAGAGGACATATCTATTCCTTCAAACTCATGAAGAAGCTTATCTGAGTCAGAGCTTGCTCCCAATACATAGAGTATAGGAAGGTAATGTTCGAGAGTTGGTATACTGAGCTTTCCTTCTTTTGAACTCAGTGCCTCTTTAAACAATGATTTATAATCTCTTTTTTCAAGTTTGTCTTTTACCCATTGGTCAAATTCTATCGCCCAGTCATAAGGTTTGGCCTCAGGATCCCAATTTACTTCACGAAGATTGTGGACAATATTTCCACTCCCCATAATCATTACACCATGGTCTCTTAGGTAGCTGATTTTTTTCCCCATTTCAAAGTGATACTCCATTGGCTTAGTGCGATCTAAACTCAATTGAAACACTGGAATATTAGCTTGTGGGAAAATATGTTTCAGCACAGACCATGTACCATGGTCGAGCCCCCATTTGTTTAGGTCTATTTGAATTATAGGATCCGAAACTTCATGAGTTAAATCTTTTGCGATTTCAGGTGCTCCAGGTGCTGGATATTGCACTTCAAATAATGCCCTCGGAAAATTTCCAAAATCGTGAATGGTTCTTGGTCTTTCCATTCCTGTCACATAGGTACCATTGGTCTCCCAATGAGCTGATATCATTAAAATAGCTTTTAGCTTCGGCAGCTTAGCTCCAAATTTCCTAAGGCTCTCTGTAAATGAGTTTTTCTCAATTGCATTCATAGGGTTTCCATGTCCAAGGAATGCAATAGGCATTTTTTCTGAAATATTTTCCATAATATAAAAACCTTTTTCATTTATTAAATTAGCATTTATTTAAACTATTGAAAATCTTCGAATTCTGCCATTTTGCTCCCCTATTTTATTTATTTATGTTATGTTTAATTATTATGAATATCTAATCACCTACTTCTTTTTAATCAACTGCTTATTTTTTCGCTCGAGGTGATCATCATGAATACATTCAAACTTATCTAATTTAATCCTTATCAATTTAAAAGTTTGGAGTACGCATGAGATCGTTCTTGATAGTCATGGCTAGTCTTTTTAGCTTTTTCTATATTGATCTTAATCTTTTTAGAAAACGAGAGAAGGGCTACTCAAATAGTACAGGGATCTCTATTGAGATTACTAGTAGAAAAGAGAAGCTAAAACAAAAGAAGAGAAAATACCAGAATAGAAAGTACAAGAGAAAAAAATACTATCGGCATAAACACTACCGCTTAAAGGGAAGTGAATCTAAAGATAGCCGCTATAGTAATCAAAAGGACATAAGAAGAATGCATACCAGCTATGCTTGATCCTTCGAAAGCGGAAGGTAAAAACTGATTTTTGTTCCGACACCAAGTTCAGACTCTAGTTTTATCTCTCCGCCGTAGGCTTCCACCATTTTTTTACAGTAGGAAAGTCCCAGACCTGTACCCACAACTCCCCCATCTTCGCCAGTTTTAGTGGTAAACAAGGGTTCGAAGACTTTTTCAATTTCCTCTTTAGGAATTCCAGGACCAGTATCTGCAACCTCTACAAAGACCCTATTCATGGCATCATAGGTGCTAATACTGAGGATCCTTTTTTCACAGGGCTTCATAGCTTCTACTGAATTTTTAATGAGGTTTCCTACGATCTGAGATATATGGGTACTTGATCCCTTAAACATACCTTGGCTTTGAAAATTCAAATCTGTTTTTATCCAAGACTTGTATTGCTTATCAATACTCTCTAAAAATCTAAGTTCATCCTCCACAATTTGATTCATTGAAAGGTCAACCATTTCATTTTGAATATCTCTGTTAAGTGAAGTCATAATACTTTTAATAATATCGAGAAGTTTATTCGAAGCTTTTTCAAGTTTCTCAATTTCAGTAATCTCAGGATGCTTTTTCTTTAAATGTCCAAGATATCCAAATATTATGGAAAGAGGATTTTTTAAATTATGGACAATCTCACCAGCCTGCATTCCGACATAGGCCATACGTTCATTCTTTAAAAGTAATTCTGTTCTCGCTTTAATCTCTTCTTCTAAATCTTCATTCATCCTTTCAAGTCTATCTTCGAGATTAAAAAGCTTAATAAAGACTTTAATTTTTGCTAATAACTCCTCTCCATTAAATGGTTTAGTGATATAGTCCTCTGCTCCAGCTTTATACCCTTCGAGTTTTTCTTCTAGAAGAGCTTTACCTGAAAGAAGAACGACTTTGCAATTCTGGGTTTTAGGGTTCGTCTTAATCCTCTTGGTAACTTCATACCCATCAATTCCTGGCATCATGATATCGAGTAAGACCAGAGCTGGCTCAAAAGTTTCAATTTTTTCAAGAGCTTCCTCTCCAGTCGCTGCTTCCTCTATTTCATATACATCCTTTAAGCGGATTCTGAGAATCTTTAAATTTTTAGGTTCGTCATCAACAATCAAAATTTTGTTATTGCTCATATTCTACGCTCCATCTGCTATATAATTTTCATCTTTTCTTTCTATAGGTAGCGCAAAGTTAAAAGAGACCTTATTTCCTCTGCACTCTGCCCATATCCTTCCTTGGTGATCCTCTATGATTTTTTGACAAATAGAAAGTCCAAGCCCAGTTCCACCGGATTTCGATCTGGTCTTTGAACTTTGAATGAATTTTTCAAAGACTTTATCAAGTTCTTCTTGAGGGATTTCAACCCCTTGGTTTTCGACAGAGACAATGATTTCATTTACTGACTTATTAAAGGAAATACGAACTTCCGAGTTTTCAAAGGAAAATTTCACTGCATTTGAAATGAGATTACCCAATACTTGGTGAATTTTTTGTTCATCATATTCTATTGCCATCTCCCAGTCTGGCTTTTCTATCTCCAGCTTAATAGATTTTTCATCGGCAAATTTCACAAATTGGGACGCAACTGAGTCAGCCGTTGCACTTAGGTGAAAGGAATCCATTTCATAGACAATTTTCCCAGCTTCGAGTTTAGATAGATCAAGAAGGTCGTTTAAAAGTCGCATAAGTCTATGTCCCGTTTGAGTTATCTCAGAGAAATAATCTTTCAACTCCTCTCTAGTCCCTGAATCAGCCTGCTCAAACCCAAATTCCGCAAAGCTTAATACCCCATGCATTGGTGTTCGAATTTCATGAGAAATATTGGCAAGAAAAAGAGACTTCGCCTGGTTAGCTTGCTCTGCCTGCTCTTTTGCTTTTGTAAGATCAAGTGTTTGCTCTCTCACAAGTTTTTCCAAATTTGTTTTGTGATAATCAAGCTCTTTTTCTCTCTTTTTTAGAACTGATATATCATTTATAATCCCAGTAAAAAATTTTTCTTCTCCAATGTGATACTCTCCCACCGAAAGAAAACCGTTGAATAATTGACCATCTTTTCTCATAACAGGGACTTCTCTTCCAATTCCAATAACCTTTTTAACACCGGAATCTAGATAATTTTTTAAATATTGATCGTGCTCTTTTGCAAAGGGCATAGGAAGAATGGAGTTAATATTTTTACCTATCAAGTCCTCTTTTGAATACCCCAAGGATTTTTCAACTTCAGGGTTCACCTGAATGATTGTCCCCATAGTATCAATATTTATAACAGAAGCTGGTACAGTTTCTAAGATAGATCGCATTTCAGACTCACTCTTTAAAAGCGAGCTTAGCGTTTCATTTTGAACTTTGAAATGTCTATCGTAGGACCTTGAGGTCGAGTATGCATAGAGAGCTATCCAAATGACCAGAGAGGTAAGCCCCATTAAAAGCATTATATCATCTTGAAAACTATCAGTGATTTCATTTATGACTAATTCTGGATAAAGCTCTTTAATGGCAAAAAGCCCTACAACATATAGCCCCGAAACAAGGCCTGCATAAACTGCACCTTTTTTTCCTACCAACGCACTCCACATAGTCGGTGTGGCAACGACCCAAACGATTCCATTAGAATAGAATCCCCCAGTAAAAAGTATTCCAAAAGCCGGAGCCAACCATAAACAAAAACATAGTGTGTAGGAGGCCAAGGTGTCTTTTCTCCTAAAGTAAAACACCCAAGCAGGAACACATAGGATAAGTACAGAATAGATGGCATACATAGCGTAATTGGCGCCAATCCATTCAAAGAAGAAATAATAAACAAGTCCCAAAAAGGAAGTGGTCCAGAGGTAATAATAGAGAATTGAGCGGCGTTCTAACTCTGGAAGGTTTAATGTTTTATTAGGCATCAATAATTCCGTTGCAAAGTTTGGTATCTATATAGAATACAACACAACAAAGAATTTCTTTTCGACTTGTGCACTTTAAAGAGAGAGATTAAATATTAATTAATAAAATTGTACTAACTAAATAATATTTAACCTATTAGTTTTGATAGGTCTGGAGTTTACTACTCCTCTCTGGTACGTAATTACAAGCATTTAGCATATTTAATAAAATCTTGCGCTTCTAGGTGTTATACTCTTTAAAGTGAAAAATAAGTTTGCTACTTCCTTATTTATTTTCTTATTAGTTTTTCAATCTTTCGCTCAATCTGAGTCGCTACCTTGTGTCGACCTCAATAAAAGGCAACCGACGACGGAAGTTGAAAACTCTGCACTCGTTCAAAATTTGGAACTGGTTAATGAAAGTTTTCACTGCACTCTGCCTGCAGTCGGTGAGACGCGATCTTTTAGTGGGTTGTTAAATGGTGTCAGACAGGACTTTGCTTTAAAACCTTTATCCCGTAATACATTTGAAGTTGGATTTAATTTAAGGTTTGAAAACCAGATGATGCAAGAGAGGACAGCTCGCTGCTATGAACAATCAAATGATTATCTGCGAGACGAAATGGGAAGAAATATTAGATTTAAAATTCTAAGTGCTTCAGAACTCTCAAGACTAGAACCTTCAAATCGTCCTCAAGAAATGCTTATAACTTCAAATAATAACACAGAGGAAAATGCTGGAAATTTTCATACTGATTTTTCTTGTGCCACGATTTTACATGAAACTTTGCACTGGGTTGGTCTTCATGATGAGTATCATAATAACCGAAGAGCAAATTATATTAAGAGGAGTCATACCGGTGAAATCGAACAGATAATTCCTTGGCTAGAGGTCTCTCAAATGACAGCACAAGAAGTGAGGGAGCTTAATCAAAATACTGAGTTTGAACGGCAACTTCAATACAATGATTGCAGACCTAACCCTGATACTCCTTCTATTATGAACAGTGTAAATGCATTTTTAGCAGACAAATTACCCAGATACGTTGTTTGCCCGTGCAGTGGAGCCTCATGTGATATCTTAAGAGAAAGAGGAACTGCGACCCCGTTTGGTGGAAGATCAGCTATTTGTAATGCTCCGGGAGCTATAACAACTTCTTCTGCTCAGGTCTATTCAACTCTTGAGGAAATTCCTAGTTTAGATCCTAGTACCACTGCGGTGGTTGCATTGAATCCAACCAGCAATGAACCGGTTCTTCGCAATGCCTATGTAGAAAAAATTCTTTATCCAGCTTGTGCAAGTAAGGCCTGTCGATATGTTACTTGCACTCAATTCTCATATACTGAGGCTGGAAATGCTTGCCAAGGTCGCCCCTCCTATTGTGATACAGAGGAGTACCTTGACAATATTGGCAATTGTCCTTAGTTATTCTCTCTTGCTAAGATGTTTCCGGCCACTTGTCCGGCAATAGCTCCCACGACATAAGGAACTTCCTCTCTCATAGTCGCAGCTGGTCCGTGAAGAAATCCCAAAAGATGAATCCATTCGTGAACTATATTGGCCACCATATTTGGCGTTTCAAAGTCTTTATAAAATTTCCAATTATGAGTTATCGTTCTACTAGAACTTGGGGCTGTTGATCCCACGACTCCTGAGCACCATTGATATTGATAGACCCATTGCAAACGAGTACAAATTTTTACCCAAGAATAAATATTCATTTCTCCGATAGAATTGGGGATCATCTTTTCATCCCCTTTCATGAGAAGATTATAAACATCTTCGTTGGAGAGAGTATTGTCTGATTCATTCCAGATATAGTTTTTCTGATAGAGTCTTTGTCCATCACTTCTTTTATAAGATAAAACTTTGATTCTAAATTCTTCACTATTGAGCACTTCTTCTAAGATTTCTAGTGCTTTTTCATATTTCGCTTTTTGAGTCTTTCCAGTTTGGGTTCCACTTGGAAAACTCCATTCTTCGGGAACAACATTTAAATATCCATTAAAAACCTTCTCCGATACTTGATAGTCTGGGTCAAAATTAAGCTCTACTTTGACATGTTCGTGAGTTGTTGCCTGAGCACTTAGGCTTAGAAAGACCATCATGGTCATCAAAATTTTCATAAATCCTCCTGATTCTATGGGTTTTGACCTCTATCGGTGGAAGCTCAGATTAATGGATGTAATTTTTTATCTAAGGCGAAATTTGCTTGGGTTTGACAAATTAAGCTTCTTTAGGATTCTTCATAAAAATTTATTTAATTTTTGAAACCTTTTTATCCGAATAGAAATCAAGGGAGATTCTTATGAAGATTTTTATGTTTTTATTTTTGGTATTGAATA
>CEQY01039928.1_pt1 | contig 21095 bp, 21 predicted proteins | sample 361391 | NCBI WGS metagenome assembly CEQY01 (sample SAMEA2621075, study PRJEB7988) | marine metagenome | isolation source: saline water (ENVO:00002010), including | reverse complement strand
CTCTTCTCTTGAGCAACTTTCAAATATTAATAAAAACTTTGAAGGAATGAACAAAGGGAAAGCGATGCAAGATAAGTTCTACGGCGCAAGCTTTCTTGGTAAAGAAGTTGTCACCAGTGGGACTTCTCTTAAATTTGAAGGGGAAGGAACCCAAGCAGATATCTTATTCAATCTTCCTAAACCAGCTGAAAAAGTTCTTGTTCGAATTTTCGATGGGAATAAACAAATGGTTGGTGAAGTATGGCAAGAAAATATTGGACGGGGAAATCAAACTTTTGCATGGGATGGAACTCAATTAGATGGTGCTATTTCAGGTAAAGGTGAATTCACGACTGCCGTTTATGCATGGGATAACAATGCAGATCCGATTGAAGTTAAAACGAAAAACACAGGTGTTGTTGAATCCGTTTATTTTGAGAATGGGGAAACAATTCTGATGGTGGATGGAAAAAAAGTTTTCTTAAGAGATGTGGATAGCTTTCATACAGCGGGTGCTCTTCAGCATGGACAATCAGCAGGGGCTGCACAGCCTAATGCACCGATAAACACAGGTGCTCACAGTGGTCCAAGCATGAATCAGGTGATGGGTAAAAAATCCCCGTCGGCAAATTCTGTATCATCAAATTTGCCTATTGCGCAATCTAGACAAGCTAAAGTAAACTTAAACAAGGTTAATAATCAAACTGGTCATCAAGCTTATAAAAATGCGGAGCCAGTTAATAAACCAAGCACTGGTATAACGAATGTATACGATGTGCAATAAGGATAGGTTTTGAGTAAAGCAGTAAACAACATTCTTATCCCTAATGTCACGAAGACCTCGGGACATAAGCAGGTTGATAAGTCTAACCAACTTCCCAAGGAAGGACAGGTTAGTGAGTTTAAGGATTTACTTCAGTCAAAGCTGGAAAAGAAACCTCTTCATAATGGCATTAATCTAAGCACGCACGCGCAAAAAAGATTGCAAGAGCGTCAAATTGATTTTAATGGCGAAGAGTATATGAAAGTTAAAGATGCGATGGCAAAACTTAAGGCTAAGGGAGGACAAAACTCTCTGATCGTATCTGAGAAAGCTGCTTATATTGTTGACGTCAAAAACAATAAAGTTGTGACCGCTGTAGATAAAGCAAGTATGGGTGAGAATGTATTTACCAAAATAGATTCCACCGTATTTATAAACTGAGAACAAGAGGTTCTCAAACATTGAAATTTATTAGAGATAGGTAACGAGGTTGGTCCTTTCCGGAAACCTTTAGAAAAAGTCTGTAGTACTTTATTCGTCCTATCCGCAATATTTAAGGTCTAGGAGGGACGTTCATGGGTATTTTATCTTCTTTTAATGTTGGTGTTTCAGGTCTTCGTGCTGCTGGTAGTAGTATGAGTGTTATCGGTGATAACATTGCCAACGCTGGAACATTTGGTTTTAAAGGTTCGAGAGCAGAGTTTCAAGATATGCTTTCTTCATCACTCAAGGGGATTGACGGTGGTGATCAGATTGGATCGGGAACTAAGCTAGCTCACGTTACACCTAAGTTTACGCAAGGAAGTATCAACAGAACAGAAAGTGTGACTGACTTAGCGATTAACGGAAATGGTTTCTTTGCTGTCGACGCTGGAAACGCTGGTAAAGGTTTCACAAGAGATGGTTCTTTCCATTTTAATAAAGATGGTGAGCTTATCAACGGTGATGGTTTTCAAGTTCTTGGTTTCCAAGCAAATGACAATGGGGAAATCACTAGAAAACAAGGTCCTATTAAATTAGGAAGTACCACGATCCCAGCAACTCCAACTTCGAAAATTGACATGTCAATGAACTTAGATTCAAGAGCTAATGTTCAACAATTTGATATAAATAATCCTGAAAAAACTTCTAACTTTAACACCAGTATTGCGGTTTATGACAATGTCGGAACTCAAAGACTGATCACTGTTTACTTCAATAAAGCTGCAGATGGGCAATGGAACTATCATGCAACTGTTCCAGGTGAAGATGCACAAGGTGGAACTCCTGGTCAATTGGTTGAGATGGGGAAAGGTAAACTCGTTTTCGATCAAAACGGAAAATTACAGGAAGAAATTGTTGAGACGAATTCCTTTAACTTCAACAAAGGTGCGGCTCCTAATCAAAAAATTGAATTCAACTTTGGTGAATCACTTAAAGAAGGTGGAGACGGATATTCTGCGATTACTCAGTATGGTTCAGATTCTTCGATCTCAAGACACACGCAAGATGGTTCAAGTGCTGCCACTCTTTCATCACTTTCATTTAATGATGAAGGGATTCTTTCAGCCTCTTATGATAATGGTGAGCTTAGAAATATTGCTCAAATTGCTGTGGCAAAATTTGAGAACAATGAAGGTCTTTTCAAAATGGGTAAAAACTTATTTAAAGAGACGAAAAAATCAGGTCAAGCAGCGATGGGTAACCCAGGTGTTGATGGAAGAGGACAAGTTCTTGCTAAATCAATTGAATTATCAAACGTTGATATCGCTGATGAGTTTATCAGTCTTATGGGAGCTCAGAGAAACTTCCAGGCAAATACAAAGACGATTACAACAGCTGATAAAATGCTACAAGAAGTACTTAATCTTAAGAGATAATTTGAGACATAAGATTTAAAAACACACACACTTTTTTAAATCTCAAGGCCCCTAAACGGGGCCTTTTTTTATAATTCTATCCCTGAGTGATCGAAATTTTTATTTCTCACTCTAAAAACTTTATTTACTGAAAGTCCACTCTGACTTCGCACATGGATAAAATAAACTCCAGGCTCTTCGATATCACCCAGTGAAATGATTTTTTGCAGCGGCTTTTCCGTAGGCCTGCAAGGTATAGATGAATGGATGAAGGCCTTAGGAAGAACTAGAAACATATTATTAAATCTTTTCACTTCAATTTTTGTACGCTGAACCTGAAGACAGGTTTCTTGAATGATCCCCGTTAAGATCAGACGTGGTCTTTGGTGGGTGTAGAGCATCTCTGGAATAAAGGCTGTAGAGATAGGAGCATAGATAGTGTCATCTAGGCTATTGGTACGAGCTTTGGCGACCTCAAAATTTTTGGTGATGATCTTATCTTCGTATATAGCTTCTACTGTGTATTTACCTGAATTTAACTCCCCCAAGCTAATTGTTTCATTGTAATAGATTGGGTTTTTAAATTGATTCAATTGTCTGTCGTTACATTCCGAGAGATCTCTTCTTTTTATACGAAATTCGATTTGATAACTATAATCCTCTATTTTTTTCATAATATGTTCATCAGGAACGAAACAGGCATTGGGAAGCTTGGAGGTAAATGTAATTTCAATATTATCATTTGTGTCATAGCCTTGAGGGATCACAAAAATATCATTGATCTCATGTTTGAAGGATACTGCTTTTTCAGTGCTGAAAGCTTGCATCGAAGACAAACATAATAAGAGTGATAATAAAAATAACGGTTTCATAATATTCTCCCTATTGAGCTAAAGCTATAAGACTGTTCACTATATAAGCGAGTGGCTCCCCTGTACGAGACGCTTCACTGGCAAGCTCAGATATTTCCTTGCGTAGTGGTGTTTTCCCGTCCCATTTAGTTTCATTTAATAACACATAATCTGAGGAGCTGAGTGCTTGTGCATTCATCTGGGGTCTCCATAAAAAATCGGGGTGATTGCGCGAATACCATTCACCTCCGACAATTTTAAAATCTTTGTCTAATTCCAGATCGTATTGATAGAAGGCATTATTTGATACATCATACTCTGGGGTGTCAGTTTGCCTTTGAACAGGGTCTGATTCCACTCCATAAGTAATCTTCATTTTTACACCCACAATATAGGCTGCTTTTTGAGAGCGATGTTTTTTATAAGGATCATCTGGGTAATCAGTGAGTTTAAGTAGACTCTTTTCAAATGTATCGGTTGTGTCTCTTTTTTGAGGAGGGAAGTATTCAAAACTATAGCTAATGAGTGGCTGATTCCACACTTCATAATCGTACCTGGCATCTATGATAAAACTTTTTTGATGAAGACCAACACTATTAAGCAAGGCGAGATGAAAAGTTGCTGGGTTGCTATCATGACAATTACGCCCCTCAGGCCCTCTTTGTCTACATCTGGTGCCAATAAAATTCTTTTCAAACTCTGCATTCGCCCATAATAATGAAGCAAGGGCTTTTATATCTGAAGGATAAAAGGTTATCTTTTGTTTTCCATTGAATGACATCACTTCGATGGCTTTTTTTGGCCTTGGGATCATAATACTTGCCGGTGCCCATCCATGACAGATACCCATCCAAGTTTCAATATATCCATCATTGGAGCGTTCAAAATAGCGTTTTCCTCGCTCCCACATATTTTTAGTCAGGACTTGTTTTTTGTCAGAAAATAATAAGTCGTATTTTTCTGAAGGGGAGAGGTTATTTATTGTTTCAGAGTTTTGGCGTTGAAAAATTGATTGAGCATCTTTTCTAAGAATATATTGGTGGGCTTCATCCCAGGCACTGATTCTATCAAATTCTTCATCTGAATATCGTGCTCCCAATATACCTTTATATATGGGCCAATAATCATCCGACCAAGGGAGGGTGTCAACTTTGGCTTGGAATATATTTTTTTGATTAAGCTCTTTTATATTCTTTACAATTCTCCATTCAGGAAAAAGTGATTCGACTCTATCGTTAAGTCCGGGCTCTGATTTAGTTTGATCCTTTATAATGTACTTGAGTCGATACTCAAGCTTTTGCTCGGGGGTTGGTCTTTGAATATCCTTAGGCTCAAATGTGTGTGCAGGGTTATGAAAACCTAAGAATACGATGAATGTAAGTAATAACTTCATGATATCCTCTTTGATAATCTCTCCCTCTCTTTATAACGAAAGAGAGAAAACTTATCAAAGAAGGTACTCGAATGGCACAGATCGTAAAATCAAGGCTAAGATCACATAATACAATTGATGAATGCACATAGAATAAAAGATTCCCCATTGAAAACGAACAATGCAAAAAGAGAATATAACCCCAGCAAAAAGCGATGGGAGGATAAATACGATTCCTGCAAAACCGAAAAAGAAGAACAGAGGAACATGTAAAAGAAAAAAAGAGAAAGTGAAAATTGTAATTGTTGTGTAATTATTTTTGCTCTCATGTTTAAGAAATAACACTAAACATACGATTAAAAACTGCTGAAAGATAAGGTCTGCAAGCTTAGAGAATGAACTTTTCCAGTACATCAAGGGATAATAAAATTGTTTATATAGTAAATATTCTTCATGACTCGTGGGAAGGGTGACTAATTTTCCCAGCCCTACGGTTATAAATATAAAAAGTAGACTCGTGATCAGATACAGAAAGGTTTGGGTTTTAAAATGAAAAACATGAGCTTTAAGTTCTTCAGAAAAAAAGAGCTTTAAGCCCAATCCAGCTGCAGCTAAATAATAAAGAATACTGATGTGAATATTGTGAAGATGGCTGATCCCCATAGGTTTAAGGATGGCAATAAAGCCTCCCATAACGGTTAGCCAAAAGAGTATCCATTTAGCGATGTATTTCTGAATGTACTTATCCTGTAAAAAAGACTTCATAACATTAAAGCTGAGAGATAAGGTTTTGGAAGTGGTGCGTCATGTCGCTGATCAGCTTCTCACTAGGTGTGAGTTGACGGTACTTGATGCCAGTGAGATCAAAAATCTTTTTGGCAATCTTATTGGATTCTAATCCAAAATGTTTGTCCGACATATAGATAACTTCTGAGACTTTTACACTGGCCAGTAGTTTAGCGCATTCGTGACAAGGAAAAAGAGTCACATAGCATTTTGCACCGGCTAGAGAGCGAGGAGCATGTAAGATAGCATTGGCTTCAGAGTGGACAACATAGCTATATTTTTGATGCTCAAGGGGTTGATTTTTATCTTTTCCCCAAGGGAGCTTGGATTCATCAATCCCGGCTACAAATCCATTGTAGCCCATGGTGATTTGGTGGTTATTGTGATCAACAAAAACACTTCCCACTTTCGTCGCCGGATCTTTGGATTTAAAACTGGCCATAATCGCTTGGAGCATAAAGTATTCATCCCAGCTCAGCTTTGAATCACCTTGAATATAATTTGGATTTTTGAGTGGTTGTACATCCATTATGCTTAAAGTGTATCCTGTGCTTCAGCATTTGTCTCGTCATCCTCCTCAAAATCTTCACTCTTCATAGCATTGAGTTTGGGCGAAGGGTTAGCAAAACTCTCTACCAACTGATCGAGGTTTATTCTGAGAGTAGAGACACCTTCTAAGATTTTTTTTACTTCAGGAGTGTCAGCGCGTATATCTTCAAAAATTATCTTCCCTAGAACTTTATTCATTCGCTTGAGTAGTGTTTCAAAACTTTTGAATTCAGTGGGAAGAGTCGGTGTGGTTAAAATCTCATTAACCGTCGCTTCCACCCCTTGCTCTTTGACTTTTTTGACGATGTTTTTTATGTCTTTTGCGGATTTTTTATGAACAAGATCTGAAAGTTTTTCTTGGTCATCTTTATCGAGCTTGATGAGTTCATTTGTCTGAGTTGCATTGAGCTCGCCTAATGACCTTAATTCTTTGACTTTATCTGAAGCTTTTTCCTCTCTCTCAATTGCGGATTTAATAACTCTTTTAGATAAGCCCGTTTTCTCAGCAGTCAGATCAATAAAAGACCTTTTGTCATTAGGCAGCTCGCTTTGTATATCTTGATATTCAGGTACCGTTAAATCTTCGTTTTCATATTTAAGTGCTTCAGGATAAAGCATTTCATATAATTCTCTACCTCGACTTAAAGTTTTTTCAACTTCCATATTGGTTAAGTCTTTTCGCACCAAGTTTTCATCAATTGAGATGAGCTCTTCTTCATACTCATTTTTTGAAATTTTGATCACAGGTACGGGATTAATTCCAAGCTCTTTTAGTGCTGAATATCTTCTCCCTCCTGCTATTAATTTATTATTCTCATTAATAACTAACGGATTAATAATACCTACAGTTTCTATACTCTTTTTAAGTTTTGAGATATCCGTCTCAAGTCTGAGGTACTTATTATTTGTATTGATGGTTTCAATATCAACAAACTCCATTTATGCTCCTTAATTTCTGTGTAGGTGCTTTATAGAGGGAATTTTGAATCTTGTCTTGGAAAAAAAGGAAGCTGGTAAATTTTATGGTCGACAATAACTATTTATATGCGGGGCTCTGAAGCTGTTATTGGGGAGGGTCTCCATCATTGCCAATAGCGTCAACGGGGCAGCCTGCAAGAGCATTTTCACATTCTTCGACCTCAGTGTCAGTTTGTGGTTGTTTGCTGACAAAGGCAAAGCCTTCTTCATCATTCATCGCAAAAAAAGCTGGGGCTTCTACGCAACAGGCATCACAAGCGATGCATTGATCATCAACATAGTATTTCCCAGGGGTGTTTTGCGAAAGTCTTGCTGTTTTGTCTGCCATGAGTATCCAATAAATTAAGGTAGCTCACGCTACCTTAATTTATTGGAATAAACCAGATGCTTGGGTGATTTTTGCGTCTTTTTTCTTGGCCTGCAAAATTTTATAGTTAAGGGATCTTGCGAGCATCATATTACTCATTTGAGTATTACTTTTGATATCCTCGTCTTTTGCTGGAGTCATGGAGAAGCTTTGTGCTCTCACAAAACTCACCTGAATAGGAGTTTCATTCATAAGAACGTCTTGAGTATTTTTCGTGGTAAAGAGTTTTCTGATTTTATCTTCTTCAAGTTCAACTTCTGGAACATTGGGTGCCATAAGGTTAACTTTAGATTCTTTACGGAAATCAAAACCATATTTTTTGCTAAGTGATTCAATCTTCTTGAGGTTATTAGCTTCAAAAGCGGCTTTTAAATCAGCGACAAGTTTTTCATTAAACTCTTTAAGCTCTTCTCGCTTTTTTCTTTTCAGGTGTTTCGCAGCCAACTCATTTTTAACTTCATCAAGAGGCTTGGCTTTTTTAATGTTCTCTTGTTTATAAGTATCATAAAGAGAGTTAAGGATTACATCTGCATTTTCTTGTTTTAGGAATTCTTCAATCTCCTTGTTATCCACACTGAGATTTTTAGTCATTTCTTCTTTACGAAAACTTGCCGCAGAAACTGTCGCGACTTGACGGCTAAACTTCATCATATCTTTGGCAAAATTCTCTGAAACTTGTTGAGAGCCTAAAAGGGAATCAAGCTTCGTTAATTTTACTTGGTTGACCATATCTGCTTCAAAGTCTTTGAAAGAGATACCATTGGCCTTTAAAAGTCCTTTATACTTTGAGACATCAAATTTTCCATTTGTTTTAAACTCTTCGTATTGGTTCATAAGAGTGTACTTAACGTAACCCGCTCCACCTTTAAAGCCTAATTCGTCTGCGTAGTTAAGCATCACTTTTTGATCCACAAGCTGAGCAAGTACTTGTTCTCTAATCCCTCTTTCTCGAATTTCTTTTTGAGTTAAAGATTTTCCCTTATTGTTTTGGGTCCAATATTGAAGAGTTCTATCTAGAGCTCTTTGATATTCTTCCACTTCAACAGCAGTCCCATCTACTGAGGCAACCTCACCAGCTGAGTTGGTAAAACTTTGAACTCCTGTAAAAACAAAAGCGACGATGATCAATCCCATAATGAGACTTAGAGCGAATTGATTAACTGCATTTTTCTTAGACATAAATATCCTCTTATGACTTCCTAATTATTAAAGCTTAAATTCTAGCTTTAATTTGGCTAAAGTCAATTTGTTGTGAAGCGTAAATGAGGTTAATGATTGGCTTTATTAGCCATTTTAGATAGTCTATTATGTAATCTTAACTGATTTTAAAGGCATTCATTTGCAAAACCTAAATATAGAGTCCTCTAGATGGACGACATTCAATAATTTTATTGTCATTGCTGTTTCTCTGTATGGTTTTGCAGTGCAAAGCTATCGTGAAGAAGAGATCTCCTTTTTCCAAAAAGTTATTATTGAACTCACTGCTCCGCTGCAAAGTGGAACAAGCTCAGTCCAAGTTAGTGTGACCGACGCTTTTGATCATTATGTAAAAATAGTCAACACTAGTCGTGAGAATGCTTTACTCAAGAAAAAGATTTCATCGCTTAATTCGACTATCTTCGATCTCAAAGAGGTACAACAAGAAAATGAACGACTCAAACAACTGCTCGAGTTCGGAGAGGTGATTCCCAAGAAAAAAGTTTTGGCCCAAGTGATTAGTATGGACTCTGCTAACGAGTTCAAAGTTTTACGTATCAATAAAGGGGAAGCTCACGGTCTCAAACTGATGTCACCGGTGATCACCATGACTGGCTTAGTTGGTTATGTGTATCGTTTAAGTGCTAATTATTCTGACATTCTCACCATTTTAGACCAAAACAATCGAGTTGACGCCATCGTCACTCGCACTAGGACTCATGGGATCGTCGAAGGTGATGCTAAACATGAACTAAAGTTTAAATACGTGGCGCGAACTGATGATGTTGAATTGGAAGACATAGTCATCACAGCAGGCCTTGGAGAAATTTATCCTAAAGGGATAAAAATTGGAACCATTTCAAGTATCGATAAGAAAAACTCAGGAATCACTCAGAAAATAAGTATTGAGCCCAGTGTGGACTTTCATAAGTTAGAAGAAGTTCTCGTCTTAATTGAAGGTGAAGCAGGAGATGTGGCGAAAAAGGATTTGCCCTTAGGAGATGGAATCTCTGAGAAGAGTTCAGAGGAGGAGATCAAATGAAATATTCAATCCAAGAAATTTCACTAGGGTTGTTAAAAACCATCCTTCTTCTACTCGTTTTGGAAATCGTAACAACAGCCGTGCTTCCCATGTTTGATATTACATCCTTTAAGCCTAACTTTAATATTCTTATCGTTTTGTTTTTAGCGTTTAAACTTAATACTCCCTTGCTGGCATTTATAATTCTTATTGTTCAGTATGTTCATTCTGCTTTTTCTATCGAAGGTTGGGCGATGGGAACCTTTACCGGTGTTTTTATTTCTGTTTTAGTACAATATATTAAAGACCAACTGAATTTTTCCTCTGCAGCAAGCACTATTATAGTCGTGCAAATTTTTCAACTTATTTGGATTGTGATTGGAACGGTTATGCTTTGTTTTAAAATGGAAGATTTCTCCAGCTTTTTAACTTTGATGTGGCATCATGTTCCGGAAAGTATTTTTCTCTCCATCCTTTCTCCCTTTTTCTTTAGACTTCTTGACGGTTTTTGGCATGTGAATCGCCGAAGCTCTGGAGTGGCTTATTAGATGTTTGGTGATGAAGAACTCATAAAATTACATAGAGATCGATCTATCCAAGTGGCCAACATTATTCTTTGTTGCTTTGGAATTATATTCATTAGACTTTGGTATCTTCAAATATTTAAAGGTGAACTCTACGAACAATTCTCCAATCAAAATAGATTGCGTAAAGAGTTTATCCAAGCTCCCCGAGGAATGATGTTTGATCGCAATGACACCCTACTAGTGGATAATATCCCAAGGTTTGATGCTATTCTGACCAGACAGTACCTTAAAGACCGAGATAAAACGATCAAACGTCTTAGTGAAATTTTGGAAATGGATGTTGAGACCATTAATAAAACCATCAAAAAATATTCGACTCAAGCTAAATATAGGCCCATCATCATCAAAAAGAATATCTCTCATGAAGAGGTGGCCAAAATTGAAACTGAAAATGAATCCCTCCCTGGTATAAGTGTAAATACTTTTATCTCTAGAGAGTATATCGATAAAGAAGTGGGAGCTCATGTTCTAGGTTATATTTCAGAAATCTCGCAACAACAACTTCCAAAGTATAGAAAAAGAGATGATATCGATTATAGGTTAGGGGATTTTATTGGCCAATTTGGTATCGAACAAAGAATGGATCGACAGCTCAGAGGAGTTAATGGTTTTGAATATGTGGAAGTTGATGCTTTGGGGAGAAAAAAAAGAAACACCGGTCTGTTTAAAGAGATTGAAGATCAACCTGAAAAACAAGGTCATAATTTAAAACTCACCATTGACCGAGATATGCAAAAAGCGGCTTATGAAGCGATGAAAGGGAGCTCAGGTTCTCTGGTCGCTCTTGATGTCAATACAGGTGAAATACTCACAATGGTTTCAACTCCTGCTTTTGACCCCTCTCAATTCTCAAGAGGGATATCCAGTGATTATTGGAATTCCCTTATTAATAATACTGAAAAACCTCTCAGGGCAAGAAGTATCCAAAACCATTTCCCTCCTGGTTCTACTTTTAAGCCTTTCACTGCTATTGCCGCATTGGAAGAAGGTGTCATTAATAAATCAACAAAACTGAGATGCCATGGGGCTTTTCGCTTTGGGAGAAGAACTTATAGAAGTTGGAAAAGTTATGGGACTGAAAAAGTTGATGTCTCAGATGCTCTTATGCAATCATGTAATATCTTTTTTTACAAAGTTGCTGCTGACCCAAAATTTGATATTGATATGCTGGCAAAGTATTCTCAAATGTTTGGCTTTGGTAAAAAAACAGGTGTTAATCTTCCTAGAGAAGTTTCTGGACTCATACCGACTAAGGAATGGAAACTAAAAACCAAAGGGCGTGAGTGGCAGAAAGGGGAAACTCTCTCTTGTTCAATCGGTCAGTCTTATGTTCTTGTTTCTACGCTTCAGTTAGCGAATGCTTACGCTGCCATTGCAACAAGAGGTAAGTTGTATAAGCCCTATATTGTCAAAGAAGTTTTTGATCAACAAAACAATCTCGTTTTTAGCAATCAGCCTAAACTTTTAAATGATATCCAGCTCAAAGATGAGACATGGGATCTTGTTCAAAGTGGTTTATATAAAGTTGTTAATAGCCCGAGGGGAACAGCTTGGTGGAGAAGAGGTGCTGGAAACCAAATGGCCGGTAAAACTGGGACCTCGCAAGTTATCCGGGCCCAAAGTGCAGAACAACTTTACGCGAAATGCTCTGAGAAAGAATACAAATATCGTCACCACGGTGTTTTTGTGGCTTTTGCGCCTTATGATAATCCAAAAATTGCCGTGGCTGCTCTTGTAGAGCACGGTTGTGGAGGCTCCTCTGCAGCAGCCCCTGTCGTCGAAAAAGTTGTGAACTCTTATATGAAAAAATATCTTCCTGATCTTCAAGAAGAATATGCCCAAAAAGAGAAGAGTGAATACTCTCGTTATATTAAAGCCAGAAGAAGAGCTGAAGAAGAAAGAAAACAAAGAGAGCTAGAAGAAGCAGAAGCGAATACCACTGAAGTGATTGAATCAGACAGTGGAGCTGGAGACCAATGAAGCAAACGTTATTAAATTTTTTTAAAAAATATGATTTCAGTTTTATTTTTTGTATGTACGCCATTTTCTTTATTGGCATTCTCAATCTCTATTCTGCCACCCATGCTCACTCATCTGAGATGATGCAAAACTTATACCTCTCTCAGCTCAAAGCCTTCGGAGTGGCGAATATTATCGTCCTCATTGTGAGTCTTTTTCCGCCTAAAAGTTTATTACGCTTTTCCTATTGGTTTTATGCCATTAATGTTTTCCTGCTTATATTAGTTCTTATCATGGGACAAAAAGGAATGGGGGCTCAAAGATGGCTCGTGTTGGGAGGCTTTAGAATTCAGCCCTCAGAGCTTATGAAAATCTGTCTGGCCTTGGCCTTGAGTCGCTACTTCTCTCGTCATAATCCAGAAAAAGAGCTCTATCTTAAAAATTTGATCATCCCTTTTCTCATCACCTTACTTCCAACGGTTCTCATTATTATGCAACCGGATTTGGGTACAGGACTTTTATTAGTGCTCATTTTTTTAGTGATATCTTTTTATAAACGTCTGCGCTGGAAATCTATTTTTATGTTGGGAGTCCTAGGGGTTGTGAGCAGTGTACTCATGTATAATTTTGCTCTTAAACCTTATCAAAAGCAAAGAGTTCTCACTTTTTTAAACCCTCAAGCGGATGCTAAAGGAAGTGGTTACAACGCTATCCAATCCCAAATCGCTATTGGTTCTGGGCGTTGGCAAGGCAAGGGTTTTAAAGAATCAACTCAAGCCTCACTAAATTATCTTCCAGAAAATCATACTGACTTTGTGTTTTCTATCTTTAATGAAGAGCACGGTTTTATAGGATCATTTTTTCTGATCTCTCTTTATTTTGTGCTGCTCATGCGCTTCATATGGCTTTCAGGTGCAGTGCTGCACTTTTATGACTCCATACTCGCCATTGGGCTCATGTCTATTTTCTTTTGGCATACCTTTATTAATATGGCGATGGTCATGGGTCTGGCTCCTATTGTAGGGCTTCCTCTTCCTCTTATGAGTTATGGAGGATCTTCCTTGGTGACGTTTGGAATTTGTATAGGTTTGGCCACCAGTTTAAGTAACTCAAGAAATTTATTTTAGAAGATAGGCACAAGAATTGCTCTATAAAGGGTGTCATGCTTAATATGACTAGCAAAAGGACTCTTTAATGCATAAATTTTTGACGGCCGTAGTAATTCTGCTCACCTTATCCACGTCTAGCATGGCAGATGAAATTTCGGAGGGGATGCCGCTTTTAACGGTTGGAGACTTTTCAGTTAAAAATATCGTGAAGGCCAAGCTTTGGTATGAGGGAGTTGAAATTGAAAAATCGAGCCAAAATGAGCTTAATCAACATCTCAATCAAGTCTTTTTACCCGAAGAGATAACTGTAGCTTTAGAAAAATTCGACTCATAATTATACAAAATACGAATTTAGTACTATCATACCTATATGAGAGTGACTCAAATAGGTAATCTATTAAAGAAAATTTACCGTGTTTATTCCCAGGATCTCCTCGCCCTTTTGCAACAGCAAGGCTTTCTCGATCTACGTATTAGCTTTTTAGAAATCCTCATGTATTTATGTGAAAATGACGCTCCTTCGATTAAAGAAGTGGGAGCCGCATGCGGACTTAAAAAACAAACCATGACGAGCCACCTCAATGAATTGGAAAAACGAGGCTATATTGTGAGAAAAGTTTCCCAACAAGATAGAAGGGAGCAGAAAGTCTACCTCACCCAATATGGGGAGAAATTCAAACTCACGCTTCTCGAAGTTGCGAGTCAACTCGATCACGAATATAAAAAAGTGTTAGGTGAAGTGGAGTTAGATAGGATTATCCACACCCTCCAAAATCTTCATACAAAAATAAATAAAGATGATTCAGGTCAGTCTCTTTTGATCTAACCTAGGCAGAGAAAACTTGCGATGATTTGATGGCGCGCAGATTATTAAATCCAGGCCAATAAGCATAACCACCAGAGATATTATTTAAATTATAAAACCCATGTTTGTGTAATTTATGGCAAGCTTGAATGGATCTCACTCCATTCTCTGAAATGATGAGTATGGCCGTAGCCCTACTAGGGAGTTCATGAATGCGATAGGCGAGCTCTTCCAGCGGAATTCGAGTGACCTCTGGAAAATCTGCAATGGGTTCATATCCTTCTTCAGAAACGTCAAGCAAGACAAAGTCTTTATCTTTCTGATTGTAGATTTCAAAAGCTTTCTCAGGAGATAAATCGTTATAATATGTCCCTTTAATAATGAAATCATCAGAGAATTCATCACCATTTTTGATTCTAAGCAGATGAATTTTTTCTAGATTATGCAGACGCTCCATCTTCTCATGAAGAAACTCAATTTGATCCTCTAGTTCGGTAATCCTTGATTTTAATTTTTTGAAACCGTTGATAATATTTTCTGAGCTTCCAAATGCCATAGCACTTTCCTCGAAGTTAGTTGTCCTCATTCATTATAGAATACGGCTAGAAGCTTTAGAAGAACGGGTAAATAGTTCCGAAGTTAATTTGTCCAACAATTATAGAGGTAAGAAAAGAAGCCGCTAAAAATACAGATCCTGAGTAAACTCCATGGCCTATAGTTTTATAATCCTGACCTTCTTCGTCGACTTTAAAAATGAATTTTATCCCCAGCATAAATAAAGGTAGAATTAGCGCCCCTAAGAGCACCTTTAGAATAACTTGTACGAGATAAGAAGTAATATCGATATGTTCATGGGAAAAGGACGCTGTAATAATAACCGTCACACCTAAGAGGTATCCACCAAAAGAAAATCCTAGTCCTAAATTTTGTTGTATCATTTGGCTATTGAAGTTTAAGTCTGAAACATACTTATAAAGTTTGGTAGAAAAGCCATAGAGCACCATGGAAAATAACCACATAATGAGCAAAATGATCAGCGAGTTCTCTGCTTCTGTAAAAATCTTTTTTACAATTAGCGCCAAGCATATAGAATTAACAAACCCCACCATCCCATAAGCGGCATTCTTCTTTTTTAAAACTTCATCTTTATATTCAAAATTATAAAAGATAATACTTTCTGAAACATAGATAGAGACCAAGTACAGCGAGAATCCAATTAAGCTCCAGGTAAGAAAATGCACTAAGGATATGCTTATACCAAAGTATTCATTAAATTCTAGCGTTGAGAATATAATAGAAACTCCAATAATACGGGAAAAAATATGGAGGGTGTCGATATAGTTTTCTGCGGGGTAAATTCTTTTGAGAAGTTGCTTTTTGCCAGAGGGATAGAAAATCACATGGGCGTATTTATAAATAAATAAAGCGAGGCAGATAAAAATAGTAAAAAGAATTCTAATAATTAAGCGATCAAAGGTTTCATTCATAATTGCTCTTTATAGTTAATAAAATTTTCATTAAAGTAATTTTCTAAAAATTCTTGCCACGTAAGCGTCTTTTTATTCTTACGTGCAAAATAATCGGGAAATGATTTTTGTGTCAATTCACCCTCTAGTCCAAATAGTTTTGTGTCTCCGAAATAAGGTGTGTTTTGCTGGCGATTCATCTCCATTTTATTAAAGTCTTCAAAGCTAGGAGTGTAATCACCCCAGCCAAGATAGACAGGTATTTGGCGGTAGACTCTGAAAAAGCGCCAGAGTTTTTTATCCCCCTGATTTTTCCAACTTCCATAAGTTTTATCTCCTACAAAAATAGAGCCAGGGATAAGTGGAACCATGGATTCTTCTCCCGATTTTGTACGACTAAAAACAGATAAACCTAAAAAGGGAGATAGTTTTTCTGAAAAGGCAGAAGAGCTGCGTATCACTAACTCTTCATAGGATTCAAAGCCATAAACAATTTTAAACTTTAAATAATAAGTTTTGATCGCGAAACCAGTGGTGTGAACATCAGTTAGAATGGCCGTAACAGGAGCTCCCTTAATGAGCTTTGACAGTTCATTTTGATCTTTGACATAGCTAATGCCAAATTCAAAAGGGGATAAACTTTTAGAAAGTATTAAATAAGCGAGTAATATTAAGCCGTAGACAATTATCCGATTCATTATTTATGGATGATATCTAAAATATCTTGCCTAATTTCGGGAGCTAGATTTTCAAACTCACAGTGGATACGATTGACATCATGAACACGACTAAATTTTTCAAAAAGATCAGTGGCTTCATTAATGTTTTGGTAGTGAACTATTTCACCGCTGATACTGGAGATACGAACAACTTTAAGGGGGTATTTATTAGAGTCATCCTGGCTACTCGCATAGTATTTAGAGAGGCGTCCAGAGGAAGAGCATTTAATAAAGTCTATATCCTTTGATTTGAGATAACTTTCTAACTCTTGGAGTTGTTGATCTTGGGTGTGGCTAAAGGTTTCAAAAACTTTTTGAGGAATTTGATTTTGGACAATTTTTTGGGCCCATTCATTTTGACTATTTCGCAGCACTTTCATAAGAAAATGATCATCATGCTCTAAATACTCTTCTATGTTAGCGGGAATGGTATATTCCTTTGTAGAGGAAAAATAGCGTTTGAGCATTTTTTCTAAACAAACAGATTTATAGTGAAAATAGACCATCAAAAACATATGAAAGCGACAGAGAAGAAAATCATCAAAAGTGGCTACGGCACGCTCACTGATGGCGAGATAAGCCTTATGATCAACCACGCAGTATTGCAAATTATCTATAATCCAATCGAGATCAAACTTTCCGTAACTCACGCCACAGAAATAACTATCTCTTAAGAGGTAGTCCATACGATCACAGTCCATCTCACTTGAGACAAGTTGATGGAGGAGAGGAAAGAAATTAACACCATTCAGTGTAAAATATTCAGAATTGTCTGTATGGCCAATGATTAATTCCGCAATTTGATTGGGCTCAACGCCATACTTTTCTTTTACTTCTCTAAAAGCTGACGTAAAACTTGAGTCAACGATAGACTTTATAGTGTAATCTTCATGATTGGCTTGGCGGTCAGGGTCAGTTGCAAAGTTTTCAGGTAGGTTAAGCTCGCTTAAAAGAGGCATAACAAACTCTGTCGTATGACTCAGTGGAGCGTGACCTATATCATGGAGTAAACAGGCTAATCGCACTGTTTGCCTGAGCCTTTTTACATCAGAAGTGTAGGTATGATCTTTAAAAAGTTGATTAAAAACTTTCGTCGCAATATCCATCACTCCCAGGGAGTGGATGTAGCGGGTGTGGGTGGCACCAGGGAAAACGTATTCAGAAAATCCTAATTGTTTTATCGAGCGCAGTCTTTGAAAAAAAGGTGCTTCAATAATGGCAATCTCTTCATCTTTTACTTTGATCGAGCCATGAATGGGGTCTCTTATTTCCATTATTCCCCTTTAATTTGGGATTGATTTTTTTCTAACCACATGACGATATCTCTTGATTCAAACATGGGGTCGTCATCTATATAGAGACAAGGAACGGTACTTCTTCCCGTCTTTTGTAGATGCTCATCTCGACATTTTTCATCTTCTAGAGTGTTACAAAAATCGACATGAGTCTGTAAATCTAGGCTATCAATCTTTCTTAAGACGACTTGGCAAAAAGGACACTGGTTATAGTAATATAATTTTAAATTCATAGATTAAAACTTCTCGTCATCGTCATCATCACGATCAAGATCGAAACCCACTGGTTTGCCCGAAGCGTACTCAGCATCTTCATCATAAAGTTCTTCTTCACGATCAACTTCTTCCGGGGAATCGAGACCTTCTTCATAGCTCCAACCATAGCCGAAAAGATTGTCTTCTTGTTCATCATCAGGATTGTATTCATCTGTGAGAGCGTGACTAGGCTCAGCGCTTTTATCGTTTGTGCTGCGATCTTCAAGTGAGCGGTTGATATCCATATCATCCATATCTTCTTCAACTGCTTCCTTAGGTGGCTCCACCACAGTCGTCTTTGCTTCAACAGGTTCTAATTTTTCGACCTCAACGTTTTCCGCTTCTGTGGATTTTTTGGGAGCCTTTTTGGCAGCTTTCTTCTTGGTGGCTTTTTTGGTCACCTTTTTCTTAGCGGCTTTCTTAGTGACCTTTTTTACTGCTTTCTTTTTGGTGGCTTTTTTAGCTACCTTTTTCTTGGCGGCTTTCTTTTTAGTCGTCTTTTTCTTCGTGGCTTTTTTGGCCACCTTTTTCTTGGCAGCTTTCTTTTTTGTCGTTTTTTTCTTGGTGGCTTTTTTAGCTACCTTTTTCTTGGCGGTTTTCTTTTTAGTCGTTTTTTTCTTGGTGGCTTTTTTGGCCACCTTTTTCTTGGCAGCTTTCTTTTTTGTCGTTTTTTTTGCGACTTTCTTTTTAGCCGTTTTCTTCTTCGTTACTTTTTTAGTTGCTTTCTTTTTTGCGACTTTCTTTTTCTTTGCCACTTCTGAAATCCTTTTTAAAATTTTTAACACCAACCCACCCCAGTATAATATAATCTGGTCTTTGTTTTCTATTATTGAATTTTAATGTTTGATCTTACCGAAATCAAGACCTACATCTTGTGCTTGTAGGGTATTTATAAATGAATTTTGCTTGATAGAGGCATCGTTTCTATTTTGACTCCCCTCGCTAAAGATCGGGAGCCCAGTTCCATAAGATCCACTCTGCCCTGCTGTTAGAGACTTCAGTGTCACAAACTTAGTGGAATAAAAGTTTCTGGCCATATTATCCACATTTCCATTAAGAGGATTTGTTTGTACTCCCTGCGCCGCATCGTGCTCCATTCCAGGTCTATAAGCCGAGAATAATTGAGCTTGATTTAAAACTTGGTTATTGGAAGGAAGGGCGTATTCCATTTCAATACTTTCTGAATTCCCTTGGGAGCTCCAATACTGCATCATCAGTTCACGCAAAGGGGTGCTGCAATTAGTTTGATCTCCTTTAAGCACACTATTATTTCCTACATAATAAAAAGCAAATCGTCCGGTAATACTATTGCAACTCGGCTTGGCTTGGGCTGGGTCTAGAATCGTTGAGACATCTCCGGTAAATAAGTCTTCATCTAAATCACTTATCCCTTGAGCGGCTGTTACCGCCAAGTTTTGGTTGGTATTGGTTGAAAAGTTTTCATTGTATATCTTAAAAGCTGCCAGGTTCATAGCCGAGATATATTTATCTATGGCAGGTCTTTGGGCTTGGAGATATTCATCGAGCACCCCTCTGACTTGTCCTTCATTTTGAAAAAGACTGTCTGAGGAATTCGAAAAAAGAGGAGCATAAATTCTATGTCTAAAGAGTTGGTAGGAATTTCCCGCTCCATCTTCTAAAGACTGACTCTCGGGACCTTTGTGAATAGCACCAAATGAATCAACTCTATTGGATGCATTGAGAGTTTCAGGGGTAGGTATAAGATAATTGTGAGCATCTAGGAGAGTAGGAGCTCTGGCAATTAATATAGCTTGATCAATATCTTGAGTGGAAACCGTGCCAGCAGGATTTTTAAGCTTAGTCCGTAGCTTTTCAAAAACTGACTTATTATATAAACCGGCGGTTTGTTTATAGTTTACACTTTCGATAATTTGAACGGTATCTGTTCCTTGGGAGTAATAAGCACTTCTATTGATGGGATTAGTATCCGGGTAGTCATAAGCGATGTTTGGGATACCAAAAAGAATTTCTCCACCCCCGCCAGGATAGCCTCCAATAGCTTTGGAGTCATCAGTCACCCAAAAACTTGAGCCACTAAAATTGAGGGGAAGAGGCATACCAGATTCAAAATCACTATCACCGGTAATAGAAACTTCCACACCATTAGGTTTTTTCAATCTATTCATATCTATCCCCGAGATATATGGAGAAGATTTTTTTGACTCTCGTGGAAAAACAGAGGTCCCTTCATCTCTAAAAAGTTTAGGGCCTATTCTTCCTCCCATAGGTTTAGCGGCGGCATAAGCTGTTAAGTTAATAGCTTGCCCTGGACTCATAAATGGATTGAATAAACCAATAAATTGAGCTTCCCCTTTGACTGCATAATAAGTCATGACATCTGGGTTTTTATAAAATCCCATAGGGTAGCCAGGAACAGGCATACCTATCTTTGTGGCGGTACATTTCCCTTCGGCAGCTACCGCACCTACGGCTCCTGCACGGGATCCATCATAACCGTCTTCATCGGTTGTGGAGGTAAAAGCGGTGTAAAAGGTAGCCAGGTTAACGGTTTGAAGTTTGAGGTCAAGGTAGCGCTTTGGCTTTTGCTTTCCCGAAGGAATGAGAAGATTACTCAGATCAAAACTATTTCCAACTGACTTTGGAGCCGGAGCGATCTCAGTGAGGGTAAAGCTCTCTCGCATTTCTCGATCGGATTCACTTCCTAGATTACGAGCACCACTCCAAAAAGCTTTATAGATTCTTTCATGACTAGGAGTTTGAGCATTAGCAGTAATATCATTGAGAGATTGAACACAATTGGGATGGCTACCAGAATTTAAGCAGACCCCTTTATTGGGCTCAATATTCACTTGAGCTTCTAGATTTCTAATTCTAAGTCCAAGTTCAAAAGCTTGGGGGAAGGCACCCATACGGTTTGCCGCCACTTCGGGTGCAAGATCTTTTATATTATCAGCTGCATCACCCAAGACATTATAGGCCCAAAGATTGGAAGTGAAAAAGTTCACTTGCGTTCTACGAGTGCAGTCTTCATTTTTTTGAGAGACAATGGCGTCGATAAAGGCGTTGGTCGTTTCATCCATCCCTAAAACATTGGATGATCTAAATCTTGGTAACCCTGGAACTGCATAGCGGGTACAAAGTCCCACACTCCCTGTGTTGGCAAAATCAATACAAACGGAAGGAAAATTATAAGAGTCAGCCACTCTTTTGGCAGCCG
>CEQY01192412.1_pt1 | contig 21130 bp, 20 predicted proteins | sample 361391 | NCBI WGS metagenome assembly CEQY01 (sample SAMEA2621075, study PRJEB7988) | marine metagenome | isolation source: saline water (ENVO:00002010), including | reverse complement strand
TTTTAAGTTTTCTGAAACAACGATAGAACTAAAATTTTTCTTCCACTCTTCATTCCAATCTTTTGCTTCTTTCTCAATGAGGTGTGATCCATCGACCTGCATTGACTTTAGATATGTCATAAATGCGTTGGCCAGGCTTGAGCTATCGAAATAATACTTTTTTAAAGAAGTATCCGTTTGAACGCGCCCCTCCACTTCAAAAATTTGTTCATCGGGTATATCGCCTCCGGAGTAGGACCTTTCTCCTAAAATGGCGTCTACTGTGGCTTCATCAATTGAAAAATCCTCAATACCCGTACAACTCCAATCGCTTAGAGCTTGAGCATCTATCTCCTCTTGTAAATTCAGTGGGATAGAAACCTGAACATAGTAATATTTTTCCATAGATGCTTTTACCGATGTCCTCATAAACTCACAATCCACCCTATAATTTTTTCTGTTAAAAGTTTGTAATTTCGAAAACTTATGTTAGATTTGCGCCTTATGTATTTGGTCGGTATAGCGGGTGGATCTGGTTCAGGAAAAACCACATTTGCTCACAAAGTATTCGATAGGCTTGATCATAAAGCCTGCTTAATTTCCATGGATTCTTATTATTTAGATGTCCTGCCGGATAACCTCCTCACCGCTAAAGGAAATCCTAATTTTGATCATCCGCAAGCCTTTGATTGGGAATTACTTTTTAATCACCTGGCAAAATTAAAAGAGGGTGAAACAATACAATCACCTCTTTATGATTTTAAAACAAACTCCAGAAAAGAAGAAACTGTATCCATCGCACCAGAAAGAGTCATAATTTTCGAAGGAATCTTCTCCCTTTTTGATAAAAATATTCGAGATTTGATGGATATAAAATGCTTTCTTCATGTTGAGGCAGATATTCGATTCACGCGCAGGCTCCACAGGGACGTAAATGAGCGAGGTCGATCTCTTGAGTCTGTAATTGGACAATACTATGAAACAGTTCGCCCTATGTATCTGAAATATCTCGAACCACAAAAACAGTTCGCTGATTTCACCGTCGGAGAGGAAACTGATGTGGCTGCAGATATCCTTGCTGCAAGATTAAAAGAATATCTAAATGAGTAAATTTGATTTAAAAATTTATCCCATGGGTGGAGTCGCCGAGATTGGTTCAAATATGACAATCTTTGAGTTTGAAGAACACTTAGTTGCCATCGATTACGGAATCCTTTTTCCCTATGAGGATTTCTTTGATATCAACTATCTCATTGTCGATACTACAGCACTTAAAAAAATCTCCAAACCTATAACTTTGTTTATAACCCATGGGCATGAGGATCATATTGGTGCCGTCGTTCATTTTATCAAAGAATTTCCGCAGGCAAAGATCTACGCACCCAGACTAGCTCGAGAGCTCATTCTGTCCAAACTTGATCGCGCGAACCTAGGTCATGAAATAATCGAGTACAATAAAGAGTTTAAGTTAGACTTTGGTGAATACACTTTAAGACCGACCCATGTCACCCACTCAATCCCTGATACCTATGGAGTTATCATTAATAAAGGTCAAGAACTTGCATTTCTCTTTATCTCTGATTTTAAATTTGATCTAATTCCTTCATTCGAAGAGCCGTTTGACGTAGAAAATATCAAGACGTATTTTAGCGCTGCAAAGAGAAAAATTGCATTTCTTGATAGTACAAATATTCTCAGTGAAGGTAAGACTTTATCTGAGTCTGAACTTCTTGGTGATTTTGAAGAAATCCTTCTAAGAAACAAGAGAACTTTCTTTACGCTTTTTGCTTCAAATATTTACCGTGTTAAAAATTTATTAGAAATCGCGAAGAAGGCTAATCGAAAAGTCTGTTTCATAGGACGTTCTTTGAATTTTTATTTAGATGCCGCCGACAAAGTTGGATTATTAAGCAAAGCTAATTATCCAATTGTTGAATTAGATGCCATCGATAATTATGATGATCCAAGACTTCTCTACCTTGTGACTGGTAGTCAGGGAGAGCATTTAGGAGCCACGAGAAGAATTGCCAATGGTGATCAAAAAAATATCAAATTAAAAGAAGATGATATTTTCGTTTTTAGCTCTAAAGCTATTCCAGGAAATGAAAAGAAAATTTATCGACTCATCAATACTATATCGGAAACAGGTACAACCGTCATAACGTCGAAAGATCAAAGAGTTCATGCTTCTGGCCACCCTGCCAGAGAGGATTTAAAGCAATTGGTTTCAGAAATAAATCCAACAGATATTGTCCCTATTCACGGAGAAACTTATTTTCTTAGAAAGCATATTGATTTTATAAAAGATAATTTCCCCAAAATACAAACTCACTACATGACAAATTTTGATACCATGCTAATAAAAGGCTCTGAGATCAATATTGTTGATGGAAAACAAATGGAGCCTCTGATCATTCATGGAGACTCGATTGTCATACCTCGTGAAAAAATTTCGGAAAGGCGAAAGATGGCATGTAATGGATTAATTACCATTGCGATTAATCATAAAAGTAAAAATATTCATGTAGATTCAAAAGGTCTTCCTGAAGAGTTGACTCGTTATCACAATGAGATTAAAGAACTCGCTCATTATACTGCTTTTCAAGAATTTAAAAATCGAGATTATGATTATGTCGTCGAAAAGATAAGAATTAAAATTCGAACATTTGCCAAGGAACAACTTGGTTATAAACCTATCACACTCGTATCGATGGTATGAAAAATCTATTCAAAAAGATCATTTCTAAGTTCTATATCTCAAGGCGGGGAGTCTGTTCCATTTGTGATGAAGAATTTGATGACAGTGAGCTAGCTTTTCAAAATGAGCTTTTCCTCTGTCCTAAAGATGCAAATTATTACCTAGATCATAATTGGTATTTACTAGCTGAAGCTTATTCAGACCCTGAAAATCCTCAAGCTGCTCTTAATCTTCAAAATCGTAAAGATGAATTGAAAAGCAAGCAGATCAAATCTTATATTGTAACGGAGTACTTAGAGGATCAAAGCCAAATTATTACTAAATTCAGTCTTTATAGGGAAGCTTAAGAATGAAATTTGATTCAGAGGTTATCAATCTTGCAAATAGTGTTGGTAAATTCATTGAATACTGGGGATTTCGAAGCACAGATGGAAAGGTCTGGCTGTTAATTTACTTAGCAAATTTTCCAATTGACGCCAAAGTTCTGATCGAGAATCTAGGTGTAAGTAAAGGGATGATTTCAATTTCTATAAACACCTTAAAAGAGTATCAACTCATTGATGAAATACAACACGGTGATAATAGATCAAAATTTTATAAAGCAAAATTTGATCCTATGAAAACTATAACCAGTGTATTAGCTCAACGTGAGCAAATTTTAATGAACGAAGTAGTCACTTCTTTTAATAGACTTAAAACAAATCAAAACATTGAAGGTGTCGACCGGTCACGTATTAAAAGCGTCGGGCGAATTATAAAGTTTGGTCAAGTCCTACTATCCGGCATAATACGCCTTAAGAAACTTGATCTGTCTCCTTGGAAGTAGATTCTATTTCTTTGTTTTGGTCATTTGATTTGATCCAACCAGAATCGCTACCCCCAACTCCACCTTCAAATTCTTTGATTTTAGAAGGAAAATTCCACACATATTCGACTTTCATAAGCTTCCTCACATTGTTTAATGATGGTTAAACAATAGGGTAAAGTCTAAGCCAGATCAAGGCTTTGGCCTCGACAATAGAGAAACAATGTGTTTTTCAATGCTTAAGAACTAAAAAAGCCCTCAAAAAGAGGGCTTTTTTAAACAAAATGTTCTTTATTAAACTATACGTCTTGGCTTCGCCCTTCGTCTCTTCTCATAAAAGACGGAGTATCAAATTCATCATCGTCAAAATTCATAAAGCCAAGTTTTTCTGCAATAGACTTAGCCTTATTACTACTTGAAGGAGAGATTTCTACTTTTCTCTCTTCTCTAACCTCTTGAGTTGCTTCAACTCTTGGAGTTTCTTCATTAGCAGTATCATTGTCTTCAGATGTTGCTCTTATTTGAGTCTCGCGACTCGTTTCTCTTAGAAATTCTGAGCTTTCATTATCAAAATCTACACTTCTCTCTTCGATTTCTTGTTCAGTTGCACCTTCAGCTCTGGCAGTTCCTAGAAAGCTATCGAGTTCTGATGTATCAGAAGCAATTCCTTGTGAAACATTCTGATAAGTTTCAGTTACAGGGTCAGCTTGTCTTTGTATTTCGCGGACTGATTGCTCAACATGAACCTGCGGCTCAGGGATCGCAGTTGGCTTTACATCTAACGTTGTAGCAGTTTGATTTGAAACTCTCACTTCTTTACCTGTACCGCCAAGACCTGTTGCGATGACAGTGATTTTAACTTCATCACCCATCTCTTCATCCACAACAGTTCCAAAGATGATTTCAGCATCTTCATCTGCTGCTTCCATAATAAGAGTCATAGCCTCATTAGTTTCATGCATGGAAAGTGTAGCGTTACCAGTAATATTTACGATGATTCCAGTCGCACCATCGATTGTAATATCCTCAAGTAGAGGGGAGCTAATCGCATCAGTAGCTGCTTGAACGGCTCTATCTGATCCAGTAGCAATACCTGTTCCCATAAGGGCCAGACCTTTATTCGCCATAACAGTTGAAACATCGGCAAAGTCAGCGTTGATAAAACCAGTATTATTAATAAGATCAGAAATACCTTGGACTGCATGAAGAAGAACCTCATCTGCCTTCTTAAAAGTATCCACTAAAGATAAGGACTCACCTGCGATTTGAAGAAGCCTCTGATTAGGAATCGTAATTAAAGAGTCAACGCAATCTTCAAGAGTTTTAATTCCGATGTCTGCTTGCTTTTGTCTTTTTCTTCCTTCAAACATAAAAGGCTTAGTCACAACACCTACAGTTAATGCTCCTAGCTCTTTAGCAAGCTTAGCAATAACCGGAGCAGCACCAGTTCCAGTTCCACCACCCATTCCGGCAGTAACGAAGACCATGTCTGCCCCGTCAATATATTCAGAAAGCTTCTCGTAATCATCAAGAGCTGCTTTTCTTCCTACTTCTGGGTTCGCTCCAGCTCCAAGACCTTTAGTTAAGTCATTTCCTAGCTGGATTTTAATCGGCGCAAGATTCGCCGCAAGAGCTTGAGAGTCAGTATTAGCAACTATAAACTCTACACCAGACAAGCCAGATTTAATCATTGTATTAACAGCGTTACATCCGCCACCACCGACACCGATGACTTTGATCTTAGCTCCTGAATTGTTATCGATATTTTCAGCTACCTCAAACATAATTTATCCTCCGATTAAAATATTTCCTTAAAAACGTTTCTTAAGGAGTCACTAAATTTACCAAGTAAATCCACCTCTTCATACTGGGAATTTTTTTGCTTCGTAGTTTTAGTTACTTCCTTACCCATATTGTCTGTTTTAGATTCTAATAAAAGCCCTAGTACTGTTGCAAACTTAGGATCCTGCATAACGGTTGTCATTCCACCAAAAGCAAGGGGATAACCCACCTTAACAGGCTTTTCTAACAGATATTCTCCCAGGTCACTTAAATCTCGAATTAAAGCTCCACCGCCGGTGAGAATATATCCCCCTGTAATCATGCCACCAAGATTCTTTTCTTCAATTTGCTTTCTTATTATTTCAAAAAGCTCTTCAGCTCTAGCACCAAGTACTTGAGCGATCTTCCCAAGTTTTACCTCTCGAGGTTTAGAACCATTTAAGCCATGGACGGTAATATGAGCTGATTGATTTAGATTATCTGCCAAAACACTTCCGTGATTTATCTTTATTCTCTCTGCTTCGTTGTGAGGAATTTTTAAAGCTACAGCTAAATCGTTTGTAAAATGATTTCCACCTACTGGAATAATTTGAGAATGAATTAGACTTCCATCTTTCCATACAGCAATATCAGTTGTTCCTCCTCCAATATCAATAAGGACAACACCAAGTTCTTTTTCTTCAGGAGAAAGAACTGATCTTGAACTTGCAATTGGCTGAAGAATAATATCGTTCGGTTGAATACCGGCAGCCTCTACACATTTTATTATATTTTGAATGAGAGGGGTTTTTCCTGTCACTATATGCACGTGAGCTTCTAATCTTGAGCCACACATCCCAATAGGATTCTTTACTCCTGCTGTACTATCAACTCTAAACTCTTGAGGGATTACATGAAGGACTTCTCTATCGCTTGGTATAAGCACAGCTTTAGCTGCTTCTAGAACTCTTTCGACATCAGCATCGGTAATTTCCTTACCTTTAACTGCCACAACACCTGAGGAGTTAAAACAATAGATATGGTTTCCTGCAATTCCTACTGTAGCCGCATGAACATCTTCAATACCCGCCATGAGTTTTGCGTCTTCAATTGAACAATGGATTGATTTTACAGTTTTGTCGATATTAACCACTGCGCCTTTTTTAAGGCCGTGACTGGGATGAGATCCCACACCGATAATTTCAAGGCCAGCTTTATCGTGATAACCAATGGTCGTACAAACCTTGGTGGTCCCAATATCCAGCGCGACAATAATCTTTTTGTCATTCATGAGAGAGTCCTTTCTCACTGCTTACAAACAGTTACAGAATCATTCTGTCATCATGGGCGGCAATTTTTGCACCCTATTATAAAAATTTTAGATGGTATCAGAAAACTTGACAACAACTTTTTTGAGATTTGTCAGATTGATTACGGCGGGTATTGTTTTTTTCTTTTGCATGAACTTGATTACCGAATCAAGCTTGTCAACCTTTTCACTCCATTGATCGTGCCCCAAAAAGGCACTAGAGGGCTTACGCCCAAGAGACAGTATTATCGTGAGTTCTTTGTCTTCATTTAAAATAACTTCTGAAATATTTCTCGTGAACTCCTCACCAATAACATTAAATAGACTTGTAAGTTTTTTTTCTTCTCCACTATCTAAAAGTGAAGCAGGAAAAGCCATGTGAGGAAGTGTTCCTTTAATTTTATTTTCAGCTCGCAGAAGAACTTCATAAGTTGGATCATAAAGCTCACCAGAATCAACTAAAATAGCTGTGTAATACTCTTCACCTCCCTCTTTATAAATCTGCACTTTCATAAGAGGTTTTGGGCAATTAAAATTAAGATTAAGAGTTTTAAGTAAGGGATCATACCCAATCTGATATGAAGACAAAAAATATTTCTCTTCAAGCTTTTCATCTATAATAGCTTTCTTCACAGAAAATAATGATTTTGAATTATCAAAAACCTTTACAAGATCTAGAGCCAACTTACCCACAACCTTTGAAGGACATTGACCAAAATCTGTTTTGTAATGAGTTTTTTGCTCAAAATATTTTGGAGAACTAATCTTTGCAGATAAGAGAAAAGGAAATATTAAACAAGCAAAGAGAAGCTTCATGCTAAAATGTTAATAGATTTTAACTTCTAATTCAAATTTTTGGCCCGTACACCTCTCTATTTCTTCCTTAATAAAGTCGGTAAGCTCAACAAAATCAGAGCTAGTCGCATTACCCGAGTTCTCAATAAAGTTGGCATGCTTTAATGATACTTTAAGGTCATCGGAGCCAATTCCTTTTAAGCCTAAAGAGTCAATTGTTTGACCAGCTTTAAAGTTATCAAGATTTTTAAACACACTACCGCAGTTTTTTGTTCCCAACGGCTGGGTGTTCTTTCGATATTGTAGATAATCCTTAATTTTTTGGGCAAGGTTGGGATCCTGACCTTTATGCCTTAAAACAACAGATAAAATAATTTCATCAGTTTTCAAGAAGTTGTTTTTTCGATAGGAAAAATCTTTTGAAGACAGTCTTCTTCTCTCTACCCTTCCTTTTCTGGTTAATACTTCAACACTTTCTACCAGCTCGCCGATTTCCCCCAAAGACGTCCCTGCATTCATACAAATTGCACCCCCAAGACTTGCGGGAATTCCGGTAAAGACCTCCCAACCTTTGAGTCCATGTCTGATAGCAGTTGCGGTGAGTTGATTTAAACCTACCGAAGCAGGTAGGTCATACACTTCTCTGTATTCAGAGAGATATTTCTTATCAAACGGAAAATCAAGTTTTAAAAAAACAATATTCTCAGTCTTATGTAGGACTTGATTTGCCCCCCAACCAACCAATCGAATTTTATAATTTAATTCGTGGATTTTTTGAGTTTGAAGCTTCAACGCTTCAAGGGATCTGACTTCAACAAGATCTCCTATTTGTCCAAGCTTGATAGTAGTGTATTTTTCAAGATTTATCTTCTCAAACCAAGTGATATCGTTGTGATCAAAACTACAAGGATGCAACAATACTCCTCATCTCCTTACTTATCGATCCCGCCCCTAAAGTTAAAATAGCGCAAGGCCCCTCTTTCCTAAGACCCATTATGATATTTTTAGCTGACTCAAATCCATCTACATAATTTGCATTTTTTGATTTTTCGTTAATATTTTTTACCAAAATTTCAGAATCGATATATTCAACTGGAATTTCGCTCGCAGCATAGATAGGAAGAATATTAACTTCATCTACCTGAGAAAGAACTTCCACAAACTCGCTCCAATGTTCTTTTGTTCTACTAAATCTATGGGGTTGAAAAAAACAGACCTTCTTTCTGTCGTGATATTTTTTATTAAAAGTACTTAATATATGATGAATCTCCGTCGGGTGATGCGCGTAATCGTCTATCACGCAAAAATGACTTTCCTCCATTAGGTATTCAAATCTTCTTCCTACACCCTCGAACGCTTCGACACCTGAACAGCAATTCTCCAAGGATATGCCAGCTTGATGTGAAATACTTACTGCAGCGAGAGCATTCAATATATTGTAATCCCCGAGCATTTTTAAATTTACTTCTCTTGAAAAGTCTTCATGCTTTAAAAGAAACCTACACCCACCATCCATAAGTTCAATGTCAGATGCTGAGTAATCAGCTTTATTGTCAAATCCGTAAGTGATATAAGGTCTTTTAATTTCTGTAAGAAGTCTTTCTGAATTTTTATCTTCAGTATTTATCGCCACACATCCATAAAATGGGACTTTATTCGAAAACTCTACAAATGCTTTAAAGATGTTTTCTTCAGATTTATAAAAGTCTAGGTGATCATTATCAATATTAGTAATGATACTCATAATTGGATTTAAAAATAAAAACGAACCATCAGACTCGTCTGCCTCTGCAATCAAAAATTTGCTATTACCACTTATTGATTGACCTGCAAGGTTTTTAACAACACCACCCACAATACAAGTAGGATTTAATTCATTCTGTTTAAAAATAGTGGACAGCATACTTGTTGTCGTTGTTTTCCCATGAGAACCTGCAACAGCAATCCCATATTTTAGACGCATCAATTCAGCAAGCATCTCTGCTCTTTTTACAATGGGAATTTTTAAATCCACCGCTTTTTTAACTTCAGGATTAGTGTTATCTATTGCCGATGAGTAAACTATTAACTGAACGTCCTTGATATTGCTTTCATTATGTCCAAGAAAAATCTTTGCTCCAGCTGCTTCTAAATCTTTCACAGTTTGTGATTCCGAAATATCGCTTCCACTGATCTTATAACCGAGTTTGATTAAAACATGAGCAATACCGCTCATTCCAATTCCACCGATACCTATAAAATGTATATTTAGATCTTTATTAATGCCGAACATAAGCCAATACCTCTCGCTTAATCACAGCTGAAGCAGAATCCTTAGAAGAATTATCCAAAGAACTTCTTTCAATTATATTGCTTACTTCTGGCTTCAAGCTTTCCAGTGCATCGTAAACTGCTTCAGTAAGTTCATCAATGGATTTATTATAGTCTAATATTTCTACAGGAAAACTACTCTCACTCTTTAAGTTTAGTGCATTATAATATTGATGATTATCTGTGGCATGGGGGAAAGGAATAATTATAGTAGGGCGTTTTACGACTCTTAACTCGCTAACTGTTGATGCACCAGAACGAGCCAAAATGACATGACTCTTTGCGTATGCCGACTGCATATCCTCTATATATTCGACTTGCTCATAAGACACATTTGAACTGGTCTTAGTTTGGGATAAGTTATCCTTTCCTACTTGATGAAAAACGTTCAGTTTAAATGAGAAATCCTTTTCTATAAGCTTATACATTACTTGGTTGATTTGTTGAGCTCCTAAACTTCCTCCAAACACCAAGAGGTTTAGTTCAGAGTAGTCTACGGGTTTTTCGAATCTAATATTCTTTCTAATAGGGTTACCGACGACTTTAGCTTTATGAGTATTTTTAACACCCTTAGTTTCTTTGAAGTTTAAAAAAATTAAATTTGAAAATTTAGCTAAAAGTCGATTAGTTAGTCCCATAATAGCATTTTGCTCGATAATAAAAATGGGGATGAATAGAATTTTGGCTGCCATTAAGGTTGGACCACAAACATAACCACCGGCTCCTATTACCGCAATTGGTCTCTCAAAAACAAATAAAAAGAATAAGCAGACAAAAGAAAAGAGATTTTTAAAGATGTTTATAGCAAGCTTTAACGGGTTTTTAGTTCTTAAAGGCTGACTTTGAATATGAGTAATATTCTGGCCTTTAAAAAGTCTTTTATCTAGATAGCGAAGTCCCGAAATATATCGAACATCAAACTCGTTTTGAAATTCTTCTCCTACACTCAAGGCTGCATTAATATGCCCACCGGTACCTCCGGCAACCAAATAAACAATCGGCATCTATACTCCCTCTGAAGTCCTTGTTCCCACATCAAAAACTTGCGATTTGGCGGTAAGTGAAGAGAATATCATCCCTATAACCCAGAGATTACAGATGAAGGCCGTTCCACCATAAGATATAAACGGAAGGTTTAAACCTTTTGTTGGAAGTAAACCTAAAACGACACCCATATTTAAAAAGGCTTGAATAGATATTGCAAAAATTAAGGTTGCAATGATTTGCTGATTTATTTTACTTTTTGAAGAAAGGGCAAGTTTAAATCCCAAAAAGGTAAACCCTAGAAAAAGAATCACAACTGCAATGACACCGATTAGTCCAAGCTCTTCTCCTAAAACGCTTAAAATAAAATCATTATGAGCTTCAGGCAGATAGAATAACTTCTCATTACTATTTCCAATTCCCTGACCAAAAATATGACCATTGGCGAAAGCTAGATAACTTTGAATAATTTGAAATCCACTATTTTGAGGATCTTTCCAGGGATCCATAAAAACCATAAGTCTTCTCACTCTGTATGGTGCTGCAAATAGCATCAAAAAAACGCCCGCATTCATAACGACTAGTCCGCCAAAAAAAAGCTTTCTAGGAAAGTCTGAGATAAAGGCTGCAAAACAAATAATAATGGCAACAATACTAAACGATCCAAAGTCAGGTTGTGTGATCAGTAGCGCTAAGGGGATTAGAAAATGCAAAGAATTTAGGAGCTTCTCTTTTAAACTATAAAAATCAAAGCGATTAAAATAATAAATAGCGGCCAAGCATGCGGTGTATTTCATCATCTCGCCTGGTTGAAAATTAAAACCGGCGATATTCACCCATCTTTGTGATCCTTTAATTGTTACCCCCAAAGGGGTGTGAGTAAGAAATATGAGAAACGAAACGATTCCATTGAATAGGTAGATATTTTTAAACCAAAACGAAACCTTAGTCTTACTGACCAGAAATGCTAAAGAAGCACCCAAAACCAAAAAACTCAGTTGTTTAAGTGCAAAGTGAGTGGAAGAACCAAAGCTCTCTTTGGCATAGATATAACTAGCTGAGTAAACCATGATGATTCCCAAAGTTATGAGAAGCAAAAGATTAATGAGAAAAACCTTCTTGGTCTTTTCGACGGTCAGCATACCTATATAGTATCCTAATCAACTTATTTTAGCCAAATTTATAAAAACGTATTAGCGAGTGAGATTGGATTCAATAAATTCACGATTCTCTGAAACCGTTAAATAGCTTGCAAAAGAAACATATGAACATTGTTCATAAGATGGCATATCAGCAAAACCAGGTGCTTCATCACTATAAGCACCAACGGTAGACAAGATTCCAACAAGCACGAGCTCTCCATCTGCATTTGTTCCTAATAAGGGGCCACCGCTGTCTCCCTGACATGGCATTTGATTGGAGCCAGAAGGCATCATCACCTCTAGGGCGTCACGAACGGGTTCGTTTCCATCTAATGGCATAGAAAGAGTGCTTTCACACTCAATTAAACCGTCTGAAAGAGGTCGGGGTCCCACAATTATATTGGTGTCACCATTTTCAAATTGGTATCTCTCCTCTAAAAAAACTCTTCCTGACCTTAAGGTCCCCTCACTGCCTCGGCGTGGATTTTCTTCATTAACCCCAAAACCATAGACCTGAAAGTTAGCTAAGCTAGAAAAGTCCTCATAATAGACCTGAATAGGTGTAAATTCTTCGCTCTCACTTCGTGGATTAATCTCAAAGGCAGCCATTTCCCTACTCAAAGTGGAGCTTCTTTTAGATACCTTTCGATATTGAATTCTTTGAGTTCTCATACTGTTTCCATCGATATATTGCACATTGAAAGTCCTATCTCCAGGAGCTGGATTAAAGCAATGAGCAGCTGATAAAACAGTTGTGCGACTTACTCTTACTCCGGTACAAGGACCAGGTGAGCGAATATAAACGAATTGATCATTTTGGTTACGTCCCTGTTCAACTGGAACACCATTTCTCACAGCATAAGCAGAAAAAGAATAAACAAGACAAATAAAGAGCGCTCTCACTCTTCTATTATTCCACAGGGACAAATCCGGGGAAAGCGCCGGAAATTTTTTTAAAAAAAGACACTAAGCTTTTCAATTACTAGAGCTGAAAAATCAACTTTTTAAAGTAATTGCCCTTTTCCTCGTAATCTCGAAAAATATCCGTCGATTCATTACCTGGACACAAGATAATTGTATCTCCAGTTCTTGATTTCTGGAAAGCAAGGAGAATAGATTCATCAAATGACCCAACCAAGAAAGTCTGTGTCGCATCACCAAGAATTCGGTTCATATTTTCTTTACACTCACCCACCAAAACCATAAGACGAACTTTGTCACCAATGACGTTTTGGTAGCCTTCATATTCTTGCTCGGTATCTTTACCACCAGCAATCAATATAACTGGTGGTTTTAAATTATCTAGAGTTTCTCGAAGTTCAGACATTTTTTCCGACTTAGAATCGTTATAAAACTTCACTCCGTTCTTCTCGATGATGAATTCCATTCGATGAGGGATTCCAGGGAAAGTCTCAATACATTTTTGAATTGCGTTATCAGAAACTTTAAGAGCTTTACAAGCAGTGATTGCGGCTAGCAGATTCTCCCTATTGCTTTGACCAACTATTCGCATATTCTTAACTCTAAAGTCTGAGTGATAGTGAATATTTGAGTGAATTCTTCTATCGTGAAAATGAGTTCCTTGAATCTCTCCAATCACACCCATTTTAACGAATGAGCGTCTAGAGTACCAAAAAGTTTGAGCTTGAGAGTTTCTAAGAATTGAATTACTAGAAAGCTTATCAAAGTTTACTATCAAAAAGCTTTCTGGAGTTAGGTTTCTTAAAACCTTGAGTGAGTTTTCAATATACTCTCCAGCCGTACTAAATCGACCATCAATTGTTCTCTCTTCTATATTGGGATAGACCGCTAGAACCGGGCTAAAACCATCTAAACTCTGAAGTTGTAGAGGTGACACTTCAACAACAACGTAATCCATAAAATCTTTATTAGGGTGAATCAACAAATTACAAAAAGGCTCTTGGCTCGTTCCACCTACAAAAACATTTTTTTGATCCATCTTAAGCGAATAGCCAATCATATGGGCAATTGTCGTTCTGCCTTTTGACCCACAAACTGCAATGACTGGTTTATTACAATGCTTATAAGCAAAAGCAAACTCTGAGTAAACCTCACGACCATGCTCTCGCGCTTTAACTAATTGTGGAAGATTTGGGTTTACCGATTCTGAGTAAACAACAACATCGGCTTCGAGAAAGTCTTCATCTCTATGCTCACCTAAAGTCATTTGTGGTTGAGGGTTAATCTTTTTCAACCTTTTGACTGGTTTATTAAGATCAAAGATAGGTTTAATATCAGTTACCTTTATCTGACATTCGAATTGGTTGAAGATATTTATTAAAGCAAACCCTGTTTTCCCAAGACCTACAATTAAAACTTTCTTTCCTCTGTACTGATCCATTTAGACTCCTATCTTAATTTCAGTGTGGCAAGCGCCAGTATGGACAACATAATTGAAATGATCCAAAACCTAACAATCACCTTTGGCTCCGGCCATCCTAATAATTCAAAGTGATGGTGAATGGGTGCCATTTTAAATATGCGTTTTTTTCTTAATTTAAATGATCCAACTTGCAGGATAACGGAGATAGCCTCCATAACAAATACCCCACCAATGATGACAAACAAAAACTCATTCTTAGTGAGAACCGCAATCATTCCTAAGGCTCCTCCAAGTGAAAGTGAGCCAACATCTCCCATAAATATTTGAGCAGGGTTGCAATTATACCAAAGAAAACCAACACTAGCTCCTACTATAGCTGCACACAAAACCGTAAGCTCTGCTGAACTCTCAACGTAGGGGATTAAAAGATAATTTGAGATTTTCACATGTCCTGCTAGATAACTAAGTATTCCCAATGTACTGGCACTAGTGATGACCGGACCTGTAACCAGACCATCAAGTCCGTCTGTTAGGTTGACTGCATTGGATGAGCCAACGATAACGAAACTTGCAAAAGCCATATATCCATATAGACCTAGGTCCATAACAGGTTCTTTAAAAAAGGGAAAATAAAGTTTGGAATTGACCACTTCAAATTCTAGAAGAAAATAGGACGCAATAATCGCAGTCGTGAATTGCCAAACAAGTTTTACTTTAGCTGAAACTCCATCGGAGTTTTTCTTAATCACTTTTAAATAGTCATCCACCCAGCCTAAAACAAAAAATGATGTCATGACTAATAATGTGATCACAAATGATAGAGAAGTGTAATTTCCTACAAATAGAGCAGACGTTAGTACTGAGCCAATAATAAAAATCCCACCAAGAGTTGGCGTGCCTTTCTTTTTGAAGTGTGACTCCGGCCCGTCGTCTCTAATCGCCTGACCAAACTGTTTCATTTTCATATAAGCGATGAATCTTTTCCCCCAAACGATAGAAACAAAAGTAGCAATAACGAAAGCTAAAAAAGATCGAAAGGTTATATAGCGAAAGACGTTGAACAGTGCGACCTGCTCACTCATCGGATATAAGATGTGATAGAACATTCAGAAAATCCCTAAATAAAACAACCTTATTATATATCGAGGATTGTCTCCAGTTGTAAAGACCTGGAACCTTTTATAAAAAGATAATCAACTTGCTGCACGATAGTATTTAGCCGATTTGACGCTTCTTGCACCGAGCCAAAACAATCACAATCACCTTGATAACCCATAGCGTACTCTTGTGCACGGTTTCCTATAAAGACTTTGCGGCTTTTTGGAAAGTTTTCACCAAGGTATTTTCCTAAAGACTCGTGAAACTTCGCAGCATTATCCCCCAACTCGTTCATATCTCCCAAAATCAGTAGCGCTTTCTCAGTATCATCTACCTTATCAATAAAACCCTCAACGGCTACTTTCATAGAGCTTGGGTTAGCATTATAAGCATCCAAAAAGACCTTCTTGTCTTTCCAGTCAAGCCATTGAGACCTATTGGCGGTCGGCATAAAAGAAGATGCCGCTTTCAGTAAGGTATCCACCTGCTCAGGAAGCAAAAAATTTGCCATACTAAACGCCAAAGCAAGGTTGATCAAATTGTGTTTTCCCGTGATATTTGAATTTTTAATGATCTTGCCATTTACTGAAACTGAATCCAATGAGGGAAATAAAAACTTAAAATGGGTTCCGTTTTGACCAAAACTTAGAAGCTTATTTTGAGAGTTAAAATTTTTTAAATATGGATCATCATCATTTTTAAAAAATGTCACTGCGTAATGTCCTAGGGTAGCTTCCTCTTTATATACATTTTCTAAGTTATCAAAAAACTCCAGGTGAGTAGCACCAATATTAGTTGTGACTCCCAGATCAGGATTAGCGATTTTACAAAGAACCTCGATCTCACCAGGGTGATTACTACCAAGTTCAATTATAGCAAACTTTGTTTTTGTGCTTATTTGAAATAAAGAAAAAGGAACACCCAAGTGATTATTATTATTTTTTTGGGTACAGATAGTTTCCCCAGGGAAAGTATGATCCAAAATGTGATATAACATCTCTTTAGTGGTGGTCTTTCCGTTTGAGCCAGAAATGGCAATGATTTTCCCCCCTCGATCCTTAAACTGATTTGCAACCTTGAAGGCAAGTTCTTGAATGGACTTTGTTATATCCTCAACAAAAATAAAATCTATCTGGTTTGAAAAATCGCGAGTTAATTCTCTGTACTGAATCTCACACATAACAAATTTGCATCCAGACTCTACAACTGTATCTAAGTGTTCAAGTGGATTAAATCTTAATCCTACTATAGCGATGAAAAGACTATTTTCATCCAAGTTACGATTATCAACTTCTATTTTAAGCGAAGGGAGGTTTTCCAGTGTTATCATAATTCTAAACTTCTTTTAAAAGTGCTTTCACAACTTCTTCGTCACTATAAGGCGTTTTCACCCCTTTTTGATCAATATATTCCTCATGTCCCTTACCTGCAATAAGTAATACAACTGAGTCGGACTTAAACTTTTCAACAGCGTACTGAATCGCTTTCTTTCTCTTGGCAATGCGTTCAAAAGGAACACTAACTCCTGGCACGATGTCATCTATAATTGAGTTCTCATCTTCAAAGCGTGGGTTATCTGACGTCAAAATAACAAAGGATGACCATTGGCTTGCAGCTTTTCCCATTGGAGCTCTTTTAGTTTTATCTCGATCTCCACCACAGCCAAACAATGTAACTAATTGATGATCAGGGAAAGCTTCTCTTATGGATCTACCAATAGACTCAATACCTGCAGGTGTGTGGGCAAAATCAATTACAACTTTTAAATCCCCATTTTCAAAAATATTAAACCTTCCCGGAGGAGGAGACAACTTCCGGTCCAGCAGGATAGTAAAGCCGAGTTCCTTCAAAACACCGTTTGCAAGCCCCAAATTTTCTTGATTATAAACTGCCTTAAAAAAAGCTCCAGAAGCTTTTACAGGTTCAACGGAAATTCTTTGCTCTTTTTTAATAGCCTTTATCAAGTCAACTTGAGTTGAGGCTATCAAAAGTCTAGCTCCAGGTTTCAAGTATTCAAAAATTTTTAACTTTGCCTTAAAGTAGTCTTCCATGGAGAGGTGATAATCTAAATGATCTTGAGAAAACGATGTCCAGGCCGCAACATCCAACCTTAAACTTCCAAAGCGTTTTTGGTCAAGGGCGTGTGAGCTCATTTCAATACAAGCAACCCCGGAAAAACCAGAGAGAACTTTTCTTAAATCAACATAATCAGGGGTTGTAAGCGAGAAGTCCTTCGTTTTTTCTTCGTCTTCAAAGACGCCTAATGTACCTATAGTTTTTACCGGAATTGAATGAGCAAGGCAGAGCTGGCGAACTAAGTCTGTGACTGTCGTCTTACCATTAGTCCCAGTAATACCTATGAGTTTGAGTTTTTGATCTAGAGGGTAGAAATGATTCAATGACTCCTCTCTCATTTCCTCCCAAGTTTTGGTGCTTACGCTAGTTACACCTTTGATTTCTAAGTTTGATTCACTATTGATATAGCAATGCTTAAATTTAGCCTTTTTTAAAAAATTACTAGCACCCTCAATCCCTGAGCTACCTAATTTAAAAAAGAGGAGTGAATCAGAATCGGAATCTTGAGCTTTCCAATGAACATCGGAATACTGGGTGAAATCAATTGATTCCCTATTCATAAGCTGGAGGTTGAAACTCTAGTCGAACACTTGTGCCTGGACTTATCGCTGAGCCCGCCTCAGGACTTTGTCTTGTCACCACACCAAATCCTTTTATTGAGTAATCTGCTTCAATTTTTTCCAAGAGAGAGTTTGCGGAAATCTTATCAAGACCCATAAAGTTTGGCATTACACCTTTTTCTATTTTTCTTTGAGCAGACAACTTAATATGTAATGTATCTGATTCTTCTATACCTTGCTTAGACTCTGGCACCTCAAGCCTATGAATACTTTTCGTATTATATAAAATACTGCTTACAATTTTTTGAAAAATTGGCGCCGCAACTGTATTTCCATAATAACCATTTTTTGGATTATCCACATAAACATAAGTGACAAACTTCTTATCTATATTAACGGGGTATCCAATAAAACCTGCGATATAACCAGAATATCCTCCTGTCGGATCAGACCTTTGTGCCGTACTGGTTTTACCTGCGATTTTAAATCTTTTAACCTTTGCATTAGCCCCCGTTCCATCTTCGACGGCTTCAATAAGCATATTTGTTATCGCTTCAGCTGTTCTTCTTGAAACTATTCGTTGGGATTTTATTTTCTTTTTAGAATCAACCTTTAACAGAGTTGGCTTCACGTAGTAACCACCATTTGCAAAAGCAGCATATGAAGCAAGCATCTGAATACCTGTAGTGGCCACACCTTGGCCAAAGCTAATATTACTCAATCTTAAGGCGGAAACCTTGTCTTCAGGCTTGTCTAAAATCCCTCTAGACTCACCGGGAACCTCAATATTTGTCCTAGAACCAATCCCAAACTTTTTTAAAGTCTCATATAACTGGGGATAAGTTAGGTCGAATGCAATTTTTGTCGTACCAATATTAGAACTATTTTTAAGAATATCGGATACAGACAACCACTCAAATACATGATTATTATCGGATTCAGTTATATAATGATTGTCGACCTTAAATCGTCCTCTTTCGCAATAATAATTGGTGTCTGGTTTCACAATATGATTTTCAAGAGCAGATGCAATTGTAAGAGTTTTAAAAATAGATCCTGGCTCAAAGGGATCGGTCACAAAGGAAATCTTCTGATTTTTATTTCCTCTCTTTAAATTTGGATCATAAGCAGGATAGTTGGCCATGGCGAGCACTTCACCAGTCACGGCATCCATAACAGCTGCCCCCCCTCCAGAGGCTTCGGCTTTTTCCACTCCCTCTTTAAGGTATTCCTCAAGGTCTGCTTGAATATCTTTATCTATGGAAAGAACAATATCTTTTGTTCTTTTATCAAAATTGGCACTTTTAAATTTAACTGGCCTTCCCTTAGCATCCTTAAAATATTTATGGATAACTGGCTCACCTTTTAAATCTTCATTGAAGATATATTCAATACCCGCAAGTCCGTCGTTATCAATTCCAACAAAACCTAGTGTTTGTGCCAAAAGCTCATGGTTAGGGTAGAACCGACTAGATCGACTCTCTACTAAGACTGTTTTTAATTTTTTTATTTCCGAAACTTGTTTTTTTGTAAGTTCGATATCACGAGCGATCCAAGTGAACTTTTTTCTTTTCTTGGCTTCCTTTAAAATCTGAGTTACTTTCGCTGGCGGATATATCTCATCCAATTTATATAATTCTTTACTTAATTTTTTGTAATCCTTAGCAAAGGTAAAAAGATTATACTTTTGAACATTAATGGCGAGAGGATTCTTATTTCTATCCAAGATAAACCCTCTTTTAGGATAGATTTTTGTTTTCCTAATCAACTGACTTTCAGAATAAGCGATAAGTTTGTCACGACTTAAAACTTGAATATAAATTGCTTTCCCAATTACAGCTGAGAAAAGTATTAAAAAAAGAACAAAGGCTACTGCTATCTTGGCTTTCATTTTTTTGGTACTACAATGATATGTTTCTCATCAGGTTCCTGTAGATTGTATTTTTTTGCATAGGCTTTTAAGTTTTTGACAGATAACTCTCGAGCTTTCTTTGCTTTTAATTCTTTATTTTGAATTTTCTGAACATCAATTCTCTTGGCCAAATCATTATATTTATAGTCTTGCTCAATCCCTTTCATCCTGGTGAAAACATAAAGAGCACCGATTATAGTGAAAACAAAGAATACTGGCATAAAAGGAGATGATTTAAGCTTAGCAATAAGCTTTTTTCCTGGGGATTGTTTAGAATAATGCCGCCTCGCCAAATCTCCTCCTGAGTATTTTAGTCGATTTTTTGTAAAAGCCTTAGTTTAGCACTTCTAGAACGAGAATTTTCCTCCAATTCCTGCTCAGAAGGATAAATTGGCTTCTTAGTTATTATTTTAGCAGCATTTTTGTCTGATTGAAAAATTTCTTTAAATTTGTGTTTAACGATACGGTCTTCTAAAGAGTGAAAAGAGATAACCGCCAAAACCCCACCTGGAGACAAAAGATGAAACATATTTTCAAGGGAGTTCTCTAAAACCTCAAGCTCTCGATTGACAAATATCCTAAGAGCTTGGAAAGTCTTCGTGGCTGGATGGATCTTCTTGTGTCTTAAGTTAGCTGGATAAGCGTGAAAACAGATATTCTCTAGATCTTTTGTTCGCTCCAGTCTTTGCTCTCTTCTGAAACTAACAATTGCCTTAGCTATCCTTCGGGAATATCTCTCTTCACCATATTTAAAAATCATATTGGCTAAAGACTCCTCATCCAGTTCATTCAGGACTTCTGAGGCGGTATAGAACTCACCCTTATCTTGATTCATTCTCATATCTAAAAAAGCATCTTCTCTAAAAGAGAATCCTCGTTCGAAATCATCAAAGTGATGAGATGAAACACCAAGATCCATAACAATGCCATCAAGCTTTTTATCTGAGTGATCTTTTTGAAACCACTGAGGAAAATCGTTAAAGTTCATTTTCACAAGAGTCATTGATTCTGACTTCCCACGCTCTTTGATTAATTTATAACCATTATCTAGGGCATCATTATCTTGATCGACAGAAAAAATATGGGCATCAGCAAATGATTCTGCCATGGCAAAGCTATGTCCCCCGCCACCGAAAGTCATATCTCCAAAATATTTTTGAGTTGAAGTTTCGTTTTTAAAGGCTTCTAGAACTTCTTTTAATAAAACAGAATAATGAGATGTGTACTCCCCCACGTAGACTACTTTTATGAACGCGTAAGAACGTCAATAATTTCTCGGTTTTCCTTTGAAATCATTTCCGGTTTAGTGACAACAGCATAAGCATTTTCTGGTGTGAATTCAATCGGAGTATCAGTA
>CEQY01199888.1_pt1 | contig 21182 bp, 28 predicted proteins | sample 361391 | NCBI WGS metagenome assembly CEQY01 (sample SAMEA2621075, study PRJEB7988) | marine metagenome | isolation source: saline water (ENVO:00002010), including | reverse complement strand
TTCGGGAGCAGGTTCGGGAGCAGGTTCGGGAGCAGGTTCGGGAGCAGATTCTGGTTCTTGTGTGGTCATTGGCGATGTTACTGTTTCTTTTTTATTTACTCCAAACAAAATCATCATTTCTGTAAGATTACAAATTGTTTCATTCAATTTGGTAATTGTTTCATCACTTTGACGTAATCTTTGTTCGTACCGTTCTGCTTGTGAATCTATTTGTGATTCTAATTTTGCAACTTTTGTATTTAGACTATCAATAAAAACACTTTGCTGTTTCATCATATTATCATATTGGTCTGATGCTTTAAACATATCTTTTGCTAAGTTATTTTTCTCGGCATTTTTAATAATAGAATTTTGTGTCTCCTGAGCGTAACGACTAGTCTTTGGCACAGCAGGAGGTGTTGCTGGAGCCGGTTGAATCACAGTGGGTTGTGAAACTGATGGCGACGTATTACTTAGAACCTCATTCGTTTCTTGGCGTTCCGGACTATTCATAGGCCGTCTCTGCTGAGATTTTTGTTGTTGAATATATTGTTGTCGCCTAGCCATCAATGCTTCATATTGAGATTTTGTCATTCTTCGAGACATATATTAATTATTTAATATAAGCTTTTTATATCTATTTCCGCATATCCATTTTAATTGGTGGATGAAATTCATAATTTTCGATTTTAAAATCATCAACAACATAATCATTTATATTATCTCGCATTGTTTCAATATTAAGTGTAGGAAATTCATATGGTTTTCTCTTTACTTGTTCAGCCAAACTCTCATAATGATCATCATATATATGTGCATTTCCAAGATTATATACAAACTCGTGTGCAACAAGTCCTGTATGTTTAGCAATCAAATGTGTAAGAAAACTGTATGATGCAATATTAAATGGAACACCCAAACCAGTATCACCACTTCGCTGGTACAATATACAAGATAGTTTATTACCTTCTGTAACACAGAATTGAGATAGAATATGGCATGGGGGTAGAGCCATCTGGTTTAGAAATGCCGGATTCCATGCTGTCATTATCAATCTGCGGGAATTTCTAGTTTCCGGATTTTTAAGTTGGTCAATTATCCATTGTAATTGGTCTGTACCTTTGCCAGAATAGTTATCATCACATGTTCCATAATCGGCATTGAAGTGTCGCCATTGAAAGCCATAAATTGGGCCTAAATCACCTTCTTTATTATTGTATAATCCACGCGAATCTAGAAAATCTCTAGATGCATTATCATTCCAAATCTTAACATTTTGTTCTTGTAGAAGTTTATTACTTGTTTCACCATTAATAAACCACAATAGTTCTTTTAGACATGTTTTCCATGCGACTTTTTTAGTTGTAAGCAAAGGAAGGCGATTATTTTCAAGAGAAAAATACATTGAATTGCCAATAATGACCTTTGTTGTTCCATTACGTCCAGTTTCAACGGTACCATTATCCAGAATTTCTTTAATCAAGTCTAAATATTGAACTTCTTCGCTTTTATCTTTCAAATATTTTCTAAGAATAGCTTTAGACATTATTTATATTAAGGATATTTTTCTAATATCTAATATGAAATTATTTTCTATGGTTATTCTATAAATGGATTTAGAAGGTGGTGGTCCAAAACCCCAAAGTGTAATTACTGGATTTGCAAATCATATGCTTGAATTTAATTCTGATACTAAAAATGAATTATGCAATTTAATTCAATATACAGTGATTGCTCTTGTCCCATTGATGCTACTTAACAAAGGTGTAAGTCATCTTGTACCAGAAGCGAATGATATGAAAAGTACAATGGAAATATCTATAGAAATACTTGGTCAGACTGTAGCTATGTTAATTGGTCTTATGATTATTGATAGATTTGTTGTATATATACCAACATATTGTGGTAGTCCATATGAAAAATCTTCATTGCTAACGGTTGTATTACCTATGTTTATGATATTATTAACATTACAAACAAAGATTGGAGAGAAAGCAAATATTCTATACACAAGATTGATTAATGTATGGAATGGCAATAGAAGTATTCAAGGTTACCAAGAAGGTATGGAAGATGATGAGGAAGAAGATGCTGCAGCTGCAGCTTCAAGTGGTGCAAGTGAAGGCTATACTAACGAAATTAGGGCTAAACAACCTATGGCCCAAAATATGCGAAAGGATAACAGGACTTCAGGTGTTCAATACCCAACACCACAACCACCTGCACCACAAATGAGAACTGCTCCCCAGATGGAATCTAGACCACAAATTGCTCAGGCACAAGCACCAATGAGTGAAGGATTAGGAACATATAACGGTGGGGATTCGTTTTCATCATCCTTTTCTGTATTTTAAGTAGGAACTTCAATTTCTATCTTCTCTCTAATGTTACGTTTAATAAGTTTATTGTTTTTTTCTTGTTCACTAGTTGTTGAACCATTTAGTACACATTTTACAATATCTAGATATTCTTTTTGACCCTCATTAGTCTGTGACCAATTAGGATTAATCTTTTCCCATTCTTTAATATTGGCAACTTGTGCACATGCTACACTATCAATAGCCATGTTTATTTCGTTATGTTCAGTATCTTCTATCCAGTTATTATCATCACGTACGAAAAATTGTGGTTCTTTGCTATTATTGCAATGTATAGGTCGATGACAAGGACCTAATTCTTCCATTTTTTTAATAAAAATTTTTGAGATGCCTTTTGCATAACCATTTTGTTTAGTATATAATAAATCATCTAATGATAGTGTTACATCTTTCTTGAAATCGCCTATATTAATAGCATCACCATACTCATTATTTAAATACACATTTATATTAAAATGATTAGTGATTGTAACATTTTCACATATAAATGTTGCATTTTTCATACATTCTAGAACATCTACATCAGTACTTATTTCATTGCACGTTTCAATATGTTGCATGTATTTTTTCTTATACTTATATTCTCTCTTACAGGTTTTACATGTATAACAAGATTTTTTATGTTTTGATGATAATAAATGTCGATTATAATCATAACGCCTATATGTTAAGAAGTCACATTTTTCACAATAATATTTTTCAATAAGTGCATCAGGAGTGTTATTTTCCCATTGTTTTAGATGTTTGATTGTATTGCGATGTTTTATATAATCACTCTTACGTGTTGTCATGTAGTTACAAAGATTACATACATATTTTTGATTATCTTCCATTAATTATTATATATATGATAATATTTAAATTAAGACTGGCCTTACCATAAATTTCAAAAAATGAACGGCCCAAAAATGGCCCAAAATTTTGAGAGTTTTGAGAGTTTTTTGAACCAAATCACAACGCAAAATGAATTACCCCCTACAACCGATGTAGGCAAAATCACAACGCAAAACACCAAAAAAACGCGAAAAAACGCAAAAAAAACGCAAAAATTGACCTTACCATAAAATGTTTTTGCAATGAAAAAACCGGATTTTCGGCCATTTTTGCAATTTTAAAATGTCCAAAAAACCTCCTACAACCTTTGCCTACATGTTTTTTAACTTTTTTAAAAAAGGTACCTACATCGATGGGGTAGTGTGTAAAAGTGCAACTTATTTTGCATTTTTTTTTTTGAAAATACATATTTTTAAAATTTTAAGATCAAGATTTCAAAAAATAGTGAAAAATCATTTAGTTTCGAAAAAGGGGTAATTTTTGACACCTTACTGACATCGTCTTAAATTGGAAAATATCGCATAAGATACTGTTACTGAAAAAGGTAATAAACCAAGGGTGCGTAAAAGGGTGTAAAAGAGTTGCAAATAAGTTGCACCTTACTGACATTGAGACTGTACTTTGCAAAAATCACAACGCACGAAACTGAAAAGCTCACAAAAACACAAAAAATTTTTTAAAATTGTGTTAATTAATATGAAATTATTATGTTCCTACATCGATGTAAGAATAAATATTTAAATTTAAATATTTATTATCACCTATAATTATAATGGTTGATATAGAAGATTTGAAAAATGTTTTCGAAAATGCGATAGATGAGACTTCTGATAGTAATGTAGAATATTTAACAAGTGGTAAAATTACAGAGCATAAAAATAAGATATTTGATGATATGGGTTTAAGTGGCAATGAAAGAGAGAAGGCACATAAAAGTCTTGAATTTTATCGGTATATTAGTGATTTGAATGACTTCAAGTACGGAATGTTTATTAGATGGTATAGTTTAAAAAAACTACAAAAGAGAGAATTAAAATTAGAGATGGGTGGATTTATATCAGATATAAAGATAGTATCAAATGATGTACATATTGTATGTAAAACAATATTTGGGAAACATATTCAAATAAAATCAGGAGAGAACATAATATTTCAAAAGATTACAGATCAAGAAAAGGTAATTATATCTGTGGTTGATTATGTAAATAAAAAATAAACATATAATATATTTATGAAAAAGAGAGCACAAGATATAATAGTATGGGATGTTGATGAAACGTTGGGTAGTTTTGCAACATTTTCAGATATATTTAATGCTCTTGAATATACGACATCAACACAATTAACATATGAAGATTTCAAACAGTTATTAGATATATTTCCCGAATATATCCGACCTAAGTTGTTTAAATATCTGAGATATTTAAAAAAATTTAAGAAAAAGAATGGGTATAAGGTAGTAATTTATACCAATAATATGGGCGATAACTATTGGATTGATTATATAAAACAGTACATAGAAGAAAAAATAAATGGACGTCTATTTGATGATGTTATTAGAACATGGAAAACAGACAAACGTCGAACAACAGATAATAAAACATATGGAGATTTGCAGAGATGTTTAGGCACAACAGATTTGCGACATGTGTATTTTATAGATGACCAACCACATTATATTAAAGCAGATAAGCGTGTAAATTATTTGCAAATTCCGGCATATGTGGTATATCCAAGTGTAATAGATGTAGGTTCACGTTTACTAAATTCAAAAATTCATAAGACACATATTAAAAATTTTCCAGTATTTCTTCGGTTACTCAAAGATATGATTGGAGGTTCAATCCATTTTGAAGGACAAATATTATATAGCACATTAGATGATAAAGTTATGGAAAATTTCGTTCACGATTTTGTTAGAAAAACGCAAACAAAGCGAAACAAAACACTCAAATTATAATTAATGTATATATATATATATATTAATTATTTAATAACGACGGTTATCATGACGACGATTGTCAGAATCAGAACGACCAGTATGTTGCCAACTACCACCATGAGTCTCACGACTAGCGTTGCGAGTCTCGCACATTAGCTTTCCACCAAATACACCAGTTACATCAGTTGCCTGGTGCTGATGCTGCTGTGCCTCAACATCCTTGGCAGTACTAATATTAAAAGATACGTATTCGCCCTCAACGAGATACTTGTATTGCTCATCGGCAACACGAACCGCACTGTGATGTACGAATACATCAGTAGGATTTTCCGTGCCGACCGACGTCACAAATCCAAAACCCTTGCGGCCATTAAACCACTTAACACGTCCAACATTTTCACCTACAGTTCCACTCATTATAATCAAGTATATGGAAGGTCTTTAAATCAGTTTATTATTAATATAAGTGTATGAAGGGGATTCACGCATTCCTAATCCACAACAGTATTTGTGTAGTTTAATAATTTTCATTAAATCGATATTTTTCCCTTCAACTTTGGATATATTTTCTTTTGCAGTAATCAGTTTATCAGTCATCTCTTTTTCACTAATACATTTCAAATCGGCCCACGGTAACCGTTTACATAACAAAAATAACAAAGTATATATAATAGATTCCAAATCATCACGTCTTCCATATGGCAGACCTTTATGAACATTAATACTCGCATACATTTGTGAACCAACCAATGCACGTGGAGTGTCGTATTTTCCAAACTTACGTGCCAAGCCATAATCAATAAGATATATTCTCTCTACAGAGGTACTTTTAATCATAAAATTATCTGGTTTGATATCTCTATGTACAAACCCTTTGCTATGTATGAACTCAATAGTTGATAACATTTGTTTCATATAACTAGATATGGTTATTTTGTCACGGTTTATTTCACTAAGAGAGAGAGAATACAAGTCTGTAACAATGCACTTGTTAGACTGTATTATTCCACACCATTTTAGACGTGGAATATTGGCATGTCCATTTAATAATTTCATGACACTTGCTTCATAATCAATTTGTTTAGATTCGCCAATTTTAATAGCATACAAGTCATTAGTAATCCGGTGATGTCCTTTATAAACAGAACCAAATGAGCCAGAACCAATTTTTTTTTCAAGTACATAATTATCGTTTATCATTGATAATATTTATATTATCATTTTATATGAGTAATAGGTTATTGAATAAATATGCCAAGTATAGACGACCGATATCAAAACCTTATAATATATTTTATAATGGAAAAACACATCAAGACCAATCGGCAAGTGTATTAACAGATATAAGTAATCATATAAATACAATAGGGGATACAGAATATAATTTACATTATAATACATTGGCAAATACAGATTTAGCGATAGATTTGTTACATGTAGGAATGTTATATGATAGAGAGATACATACGAACCGAATAAAACATGCAAATAATAGTTTGGATACAAATAGAATAAAACTAGGTGCAGTATGTGACATAACTAATAATATAGATGAGCTTATATGTTTTCCATTTACGACAGGAATGTCAACAACTGGTATTAATATAACAATAACATCAGAGGGAGGGTATAAAATAGACTATCCTTCTGGAAATACTCCATCTGGCATAGAAAATAACACATATGAAGGAAATATGTTTTATAAAAGCAAATTTTCTAATGGGACAGATATATCTCTCGTATATAATGATGAATTTAAGCATTGGGATATTTTATATAATAATGGTATAATTGAACATGTTGACTGGATATGTGCAAGTGGTGGTAAGGTATCAACAAATGAGCTATTAGACCAAACAAATACACATGATTGGGATATAAATCATATTACAGTAATAGAAAATTTAACTAGAGAAATAAGTAATAATCATGGAATAGACTGGAAAGTATCAGATATATCAAATGGTATTGTTTATATACAACAATCGCCAACGTACGATTTGTCATATACATTTGGGTTCTCAGATATATATGATATATCATCAATGCCAACATTGAATCATCAAAACAGACCAATAAATAATGTAAATGTTTATTGGGTTGATATGATTAATCAATATAGTCATAAAAAAAATTATAATGCAGGAGCAGATATATACACTTTTTCTGCAACTGATATGGATATAACACAAGTACCATTTGCAGAAATAGAATTTTTGGATAATCATTTTAATAAAAAAATGATAAGAATAGAAAATGCTCCGTTGAATGGTGGATTAAGACCATTACTAGATGATATATCAGGATATAGTTTAAGTACAAGATATGATACAAAACATTATCCGTCATTAAAATCAGAACAGAGAGAATCAATAGAAAACAATAAATACATATATGATGAATTATATTATGGACATGATTGGTCAAGAGTCCAGAAATATGATATATCTAGTGATTTACAAGAATTAACAGATTTTGGTGACATATATGATATTAGTAACGACAGAATGGAACAATATTATGGAATAGACATAAGTCGGGGTAGTTTTGATTATAAATTCCCATATTTATTCTATAAATGTGATAAAGATAGTGGAAATGTTATAATAGACAAATTACACCATGAAATTAAAAATTTCTATGACAATCTAACCGATATGTCATTTAATGACTTAACTTTTAGCGATGCATCATCTGTTATATCAACATTAAATGTAGGATATGCACAACCAGAAATGAATGCGGGGCAATATGATTTTGATGAGATTGAACTTATGAAATGTCATGTAGAAATGAAAGAAAGCAAATTCAATGCAACTGCCAAATCTCCATTTTTAAATATATCAAAATTAGGATTGCAAGATATGCCCACAAGTTATTTATTTAAAGGAAATTATTATGGTTATTATGATACAACAAATACAGATATTAATACTTATCCAGATATTAACCGCAACGAACGGTATTTGGTATTCAAGTTTAAAGAACCATCTACATATCCCGATGCTCCACAAGATATATCAACAAACTATTTATTATTTGACCCAATTACAAATGAATATAGAGAGAATGTACCAATCGGTGGAGATCCATATAGGATGATTTTCGGACTCCAAAAGAACTACGATGTATCAGGATACATAATAATAAACGCAGATATTGCAGAAAGAATATATATACCAATTGAATTGAACCCCAATGTAAATATATCGTCATCAATGAGTAATAACACAAATGTTTTTATATTAGATATAAATGTAAATGTAAATCAGTTTTTATCATTACATGGTATAGCACCAGACGTTGGAAATACAGAAAATGTGACTGAACGTATACAATCACATGAAATACCTGTAAAACATTCTATTGATAGAAAAAGTGAAATATTTTTTGGTATTGAAAATAAACCAGTTAAATACATAAATGGATATGGTATATCGGATAGTTTATTAGAAATATATGAATATCGAGCAGGAGACTTTAATTTATGTAATAGACCATATCCATGGGTTACAAATTATGAACTGTATGTTTTAAATAACGAATATTTATTTCATTATCCATTAACAGGACATGTAGATAATAAATATGCTTCACAATGGTATGTTGGGGGAGAAAAGCACATTATAGAAACAAGTTTTAATAGTTTAGTTAACAATGAATTAATGTATGGTAATATTGTTACCAAAAATCAAGGTTCTCAGACAGCATATAATAGTTCACATGCGAAAATTACCGACTTATCAATGGCATTAATGGCACCAAATCAGGGTACAAAAGCTTATACATATATTCCTAGCTATTATTTTTCAGAATCAACAAAAACGGTATTAAATCCAATAAGAAGTCGTGTAGATTTTTTTGGGGACGATTTTAAATATGGATTAATCGATAAAGATAAAACAACGCGTATAAGCAATCTTACATATCCAAGTGACGAACGACAAAAAGGAATTTCTTCAATACCGAAACGATTTGTAGTAGTAACTATATCACCAAACGATTTTTCAACAATATATGGTACAACACAGTATTTGTTACCAATCACAGCAACAAAATATGATGATGGCATAACATCAATGCTTCGAAATAGTAATAGACAAATATATACAGAAATAGCCATATTAGCAGAAAATTATGCACTGGATATAATAGTAAATGCTAAACATGCAATACAGACAAACAATATAAGAATACAAACAACAGATAGAACTTCAATTAATTTTGAGTTGCCATATAGAATAAACGATTTAACACAAGGTATTAGTGAAACAGACATGTCATTTATTATTATAGGAGAATCATCATTAGGAAATATAGTAAATCCTGGATATAGTAAATCATGTACATTTATACCAACAACTCAATATTTAGGAGGAGATACGGCATTTACAGATGCAATACTTTCTGACGAATTGCATTACAAAATAGTTTATAATGGTCAAGATTATACAGAATGGTATAATACAATCAGAATGGATATAATAAATGTATATGATACGCCACAGATATTTAATAGAACATTTAATATTTATAAAAATGAACCAATCGTAATAGATTTAGTAGAAAAAAACATATTTTTAATTGATGATACATTTAGTAATTTAGAAGTATTAGATATAATCGGTCCATTCAATGGAAAAAAAACAGAAAATTTTAACAATAGTAATTTTTCGATAACATATGAACCGGACTATAATTGGCTAGGTGTAGATTATATATTTTTCAAAGTTAAAACATTGGCTGGAAATGCAATTAAGTCCAGAGAAGGACATATAACATTTATAGTTACGCCTCCACCGGATGAATTACCACCACCAGTAATAGATTATGAACCCACAGATTATGAAATATGTAATTGTCGGCCAATATCATATGTAAATACAACAATCGAAAGTGGAGGAAATAATCCTAAGATAACTTTAGCAGAATTTTATACAATGCGAAGTATAAATATGCGTCATTATAGAAAAACACGACAAATTAAAAAAACCCCAGAACAAGCAATTATTAATCAAAATATGCGTTCATCAAATAATCTACGTAATTTCTAATAAATAAAATCTAAATTAATATTATAAATGACAAAAAGACATAAGAAAGCTGGCGATGGTAAATACCATATTGGTTCTAATGTATTTGACGTATTAGTAGGTTCTCGTGCACAGGTACACCATGGCACTGCTTACAAGACTTCTGGTGGTTTAACCAAGGGTGATTTAGTTAAGAATAAGAACGGTCGCATAGTATCTAGGCGTGTTCAGGCTACGGCTAAGAAACAGGGACATTTAGCAAAGGCTGGCTGGACTGCCAAGAAGGGCAAGTTCGGTGCCGTCCGCATCTCAGAAACTAAGAAGAAGTCTCCTAAGAAGAGGAAGTCTCCTAAGAAGAAGAAGTCTCCCAAGAAGAAATAAATATTTAGGAGTAAATAGATTTGTATAGTTTAGACCAAAACTATACAAACCCAAAAATAATTTGATAATATATAATGAATCCAAAATATATACCAAAAACGTTATCAAAACGAGGTAAAGAAAAACAAAAACGTGCATTGAATAAAAGCATTAAAGAATACAAAAAGGGCAAATATTATTTAAGACCAAAATTAAAAGAGTTCAAAAGCAAACCGTCAGGACATGTAGAACGTGCAAAGAAAAAATTTAAGATTAGTAAAATAGGAGTAACCAAAGAATTAGCAAAAAAATCGGGTTGTCCTAAGAAGACATTACGAAAAATTATTAAAAAGGGTGAGGGTGCATATTATTCATCAGGTTCAAGACCAAATCAAACACCACAGTCATGGGGTATAGCCCGTTTAGCGAGTGCATTAACAGGTGGACCAGCAAGTAAAGTAGACCATAAAGAGTTACAAGCATGCGGTAAAAATAAATAACAAGGTTTTTAATAAATCTATGTATTTACTATATGAAAGAGCAAATAGTAAATATAAAACGGGGTACGTTTCCAAAGAAATACACAGCATCAGTTAAAAATAAAAAGTCAAAAAAACACCGTGTAATACATTTTGGAGACCAGAATTATGAACAATACAAAGATAGAACAAAACTAGGATTATATACACGAAAAAATCATGGTAATAAACGTCGTCAAGAAAATTATTACAATAGGCATTCGGGTGTGAAGAATAGGAAAAAGGCATTAGCCAAAGAAATACGAAAGTCAAATGGATATTATAATGCTAAAATATTAAGCCATCGATATTTATGGTAGTTTAAACGATATGTTAATAATATTAATTTATTGCGTTTAAAATTTTTGATTTAAAGAAAAGAAAAGGAATACATATATGTCAATGGGTGATAATCCAGGGAATGTATTAACGATTCGTACAGTTCAAATTGCACCATTTAGAACATTAATGACTGCATTAAAGGATATTTTACAAGAGACAAATATCATTTTTCAAAAAAATGGCATTAAAATTATTAATATGGACAAGTCTCATACGATATTAGTGCATTTATTTTTGAATGGAAGCAATTTCGAAGAGTTCGAATGTAAAAAAGATAAAATAGTAATTGGTGTTAATATGCTACATTTGTTTAAACTTATTAATTCAATTGAAAACACAGATACACTAACAATTTATATTGAAAATAGTAGTTATAATGATGGTGTAGTATCAGAGCTAGGATTGAAATTTGAAAATGGTGATATAAAGCAATGTAAGACACATAGTCTTAGATTGATTGAGCCGGATACGGAAGAATTGAAAATTCCTGATGTGAAATATTCGTCAATTATTAATATGCCATCAAGTGATTTTCAAAAGATTGTGCGAGACATGTTAGGAATTTCTGAAAAGATCGAGATTAAATCTGTTGCAAATGAGATGATATTTAAATGTATCGGACAATTTGCTTCGTCAGAGACACGACGTGCAGAAACAGAGAATTCAATGAAATTTACGCAGCAAGATGATGCGAGTGCAGTAATACAAGGAGAGTTTTCGTTGAAAAATTTGGGTTGTTTTATAAAATGCACAAATTTGTGCAATCAGATAGAAATATATTTAGCAAATGATTTGCCATTGATTGTAAAGTACAATGTGGCATCATTGGGTGATATTCAGCTATGTTTAGCACCACTTCCCTCATCATCATAGATTTAGATGTATCATCATTTGTGTTTTTTGAAAATACAACATTCTGTAAAGCGAATAATATTATTATCAAATAATCTAGTATCTGTATATTTATCGGTATTCATCCAAACCTTTATTATACAGAAGAATTTTTTCGGAGAAATAGTGATACCATTTACAGCATTCATTGCGTCATCATCTTTAAATAACGTATTACCAGCAGTACTATATACAAGAGATTTCCAAATGGATGGAACATGTTTATTTTGAATTTTAAATGAAAAACAACCACCATTAATATTTTCAGGAGCTTCCCAAACAGGAGCAATATCATTTTTCATTATGAAAAACATACATTCGAGTAGTAATTTTTCATATATAAGAGAATTTAATGCAACGCATGAATTTACACTATTATATTCAAATAGTTTTGTATAACTATCGATAGACCAATCTGTATCATTTGGAAGATGGTACCAAATACACCATTTTGAATCAAGAATATCAGTCATATTAATTAAATAAGATTAATGTTTAATTAATATTTTATATATAAATTTTAGTTTACATCAAGTTTTAATATAGAATCTTTTTCAAGTTTAACAAAGGAATCTTTATTAAGCTCAATAAATTCATAGTTATTATTTAGGATATTACAAATATAAGAATCATCAAAATCATGAACATGATGTACATTTGTCATGTACCAATGTAAAAATTTATAATCTATTTTATTATCAACACAATAAAAATTCCATAGTGTATTTTTAAGTTCAATCTGATAGTCATTATTATTGAAAATAACAGTTATATTGAGTAAAGTATAATTACAAACATCAAATGTAGATGAAGTGTTCATAGTAGCTAAAACTTGATTTTCCTTTGTAACTAAAGTATGAATATAAGATTCTTCTTGATTACAATCCTGAAAAGGTAGATTAATATCTAAATCGTTGTTAATATAATAATGTAAGCATTTTTCAAAATTGTTTTTATAAATTTGTTCTAAATAAGTATATATTTTAAATAACGTAAAAGAACATGTTAACAAGCACCTTCTCATTTACAAATATAATATAGGTTATATCTAAGTATTTTTATAAAAAATCACTAGGCGTGAATAAGGAAAGTTTATTACCATCCGTAAAAGATTCATTAAGCTTGATTATATCATCAACAGTATCGGTTGTTTCCGTATCCATTTTTTTTTGAAGTTCAATTTCGCGTTTAATGAGTTGACTAATATTGGCAGCATTTAAATGAGCATTTTGTTGTTGCTGCTGTTCTTGAGTAACATTAAATTTTTTATTAATTTGTCCAGGATTGAAGCCTAAGAAATAAATCAAAATGACTAATAAGATTGTCATAGTAATAATAGGAATAAAAACAAACATCCAAGAAACTGTTTCAAGGCCTCTTTCACATAAAATATTAAGAATGGTTGTAATTAGTAACATCGTCCAAAATTTAAAGAACGCAGTATAGAACTGTGCTTTATAGATATCAATGATAATTTGTACAAGAGAAAAAGATAAATAAACAAGAGCCGGTCCACAAATACTAGAAATTACTCCTTCACTCATATATATATATATAAATATAGTATTAAAAATTTTGAATATAAATATAATATATGGATATATCTGGAAATGAAGATAAACAGGCAGAAATTCTGCATAAACTAATAGAAATGGTTACGCGACAAACAGAATTAGATTATGAAACAGCACGAACTAGATTAGCCGAGAATGAATGGAATTATATGAAAGTAATTCGAGAAGAGATGGGATTAGATATTAAACCAGTTACTGCAAAACCATCGACATCATTAAATCAAGAAATATATAGACAAATCAGATTAAAGATGGATGAAGCAGGAAATAGTGTATATTCTAATTAAGATTAAAAAAGTCTGTTTTATCGGTGGTTTTACTTAAATTAAAACTATTAATTTTATTATTTTTCTGGTTTATTTGATAGTTTGAATTATCATCAAATAATTGTGGCAACACACGTACCATCGGCTTATTAACGACTAAAAGACATTTATCATAGTTATAAAGTTCTCTATAATCTTCAATCGACATATTACCCATGAATTTTTTGAGTGTAAAATGAGGGTCGGGTGCAGGTTTAAAATTGTGTCCATAATTATAAATTTCACCATAAATATAATTTAATAGATGATACCGTTCAAATTTTTCAGTATCACCTATATTTTCTTTCATTAGATAGGCACAGGCACATTCAGGGCTGCAAAAGTTCCCATATACGGAATATTTACCATTTGTATTAGATTTACACGATGGAATAAAAACAGGGTCATTTTTAAATGTTTCAGTGCACCAGAAACAAGCAGACTGTTTTGTATAATTAGAAATATTTAGATCATGCTGGAGTTTAGTAATTTGATTAGCCAAATTTAATCGAATAGAAGATTGTGATGCAGAATCACTATTAACTTGGGTCTGGTTAACAGGAGAAGAATTAATAATTTCACATGGTTGTGAAGATTCAGTATTTAAGAATTCATCATAACATTCAACAGATTCAATATTAGGCATATATTCATTTGTATTTAAAAATTGATTGTCATCTAGGTCTTTCATATGACATTTAAGATGAACAATTATATTACTAATAATAGTATTATCAGAAGCAGGAATAGGTACATTATTTGTTACGATTTGTCCACCTTTGGGTTTACGTCCGCGTTTTTTAGGAGGAGGTTTAGGTACTACAACATCAGTAGAAACCACCTTAGGTTTACGTCCACGTTTTTTTGGAGTATTAGGAGAAGAACTCATTATAGCTATTCATTAAATTATTAATTTAAGTTGTTTTTAAAATAACATTTACGACAAACAGGCATATATTTGTCATCATTTCCAATTAAAACTTTTTTTTTATCATGAGACGTACGTTTTGTGAAACATGCAACGTCTTGACATACAGCACAAATGCTAGTAAGTTTATGATATTCATCGCAAAGAGGAATACATAAGAGAATTTTTCCGAAAGGTTTTTGTTTATAGTCGTAATCAAGACCAGAAACCCATATATTAATATCACTACATTGCATATTGTATAACCATTTATCTAAATCATCAAAGAATTGTCCTTCGTTGACAAAGATGTTTTTAATGTTTTGTGTAGAAATAAATTCAATATTGTATTGGGTAAGTGTTTTAGAGAATACCGATTTTGTCGTACATTGAACATTATTATGAGAGACACAATAATCGAAAGGATTACGGTCGTATTCGAATGTATGATTAATAAATAATGTATTGTCATGACAGGGTAATTTGTTATGTTCATTAATTAACCAAGTGGTTTTTCCAGAAAACATGGGTCCGAATGCAAGTTTAAGTTGCATAAATATGTATAATAATTAATATATAAGTTTATATCAATTTACTAATTATGCAGAAAAATCATTTACCTTGGGTTGAAAAATATAGACCAGACCATTTTGAAAAAATAGTATTAGATTCAATCAATCATGATATATTAACAAATATTGTCAATTTAAAAGAGTTTCCAAATCTATTATTATACGGACAACCTGGAACTGGAAAAACAACAACAATAATTAATTTAATAAAAGAATATCAAAAAAAACATGGTGGAGAAGATAGTAAAATGTTGATACATCTAAATGCATCAGACGATAGAGGAATAGATATAATACGAAGTCAAATCAATAATTTTGTAACAAGTAAGCCATTATTTAATAAAGGTTTAAAATTTATAATATTAGATGAAGCAGATTACATGACAAAAACAGCACAACAAGCCCTACATATATTGATAGAACAAGGAAATCAAGATGTACGATTTTGTTTGATATGTAATTATATATCAAAAATCGACATGTCATTACAAAATGAATTTATACATATGCGATTTAATATATTACCAAAACATAAGATTCTTGAATTTTTACTCACCATAGTACATGCAGAAAAATTAAATATTGATACAGAAAGATTGAACCATATTATAGATATATACAATAATGATGTACGAAGTATGATAAATTATATTCAGGTAAATCAAGAAAAAATAAGAAGAGTGAAAATAATAACAAATGCGTTATATGTAAAAATCGATGAATTGATAAAAAATAAAAATATGTCGGTACAAATAAAAGTAAATAAGATAAATTCATTAGCATTGAGTTATCAGTGTAAACCAGAAAATATAATTAAGAAATATCTTAATTATAAAGTATATGTTGAAGGAACACATGATGACAAAATATTGAAATATTGCATGATGATAATGCATAATAAATATACAAATATGATGTTAAATCGACTTTGTTGTCTTTATATGTAAATATAAATTGATATAAATATATATATAAAGACATATAAGTAAATGTCATTGGACAACGACTGGCTTGAATATTTGAACGAAACAGAAGAAGATATAGTTGAACAGGCAAGTCATGATATAGTGGAAATATCTGATACACCAGCAAAAGTTGCACCGATTGCATCAGAATTATATATTTCGACAAAAACCGAAATAGCCTTTTTAAATAAGGAGTTAGATTTGTATAGGATATTTTGGCAGTTGCCAATTATTGATTATGATAAAACAGGAGAAGGATTTATAAAAAAACAAATGAAGTTTATTTCGAACACACCTGAAGAATATGATGATATTCAAAAAAATATAGAGAAATATCAAGATATTTATGTTGAACAACAAATTCTTTCAAAAATGAAAACAGATATTGGTGTGAAAAAATACAAGGATGTGCGAAAGATATCAATTGGTTTATCAAAAAAAGACATGTTATCTAATCGTACTAAAAAGAAAGGTGCATTTTATAACTGTTTTGTGATTATTATGCGAATTTTGGTAGAAAATTTATATAAAGAATTTCATATTAAAATTTTCAATACTGGTAAGATAGAGTTACCTGGTATTCAGAGTGAAGAAATGTTGTCAGTTGTTAAAGTTAAAATGCTTTCAATATTAAATGAAAGTATAGATGCAACATTAAAATATCGCGAAGATGTATTAAAAAATTTTGATGGGGTTGAAAGTATTTTAATTAACTCGAACTTTGATTGTAACTATTATTTAGATAGATTCAAATTATCACAAATATTGAAATACAGACGTAATCTAAATGTTATTTATGATTCATGTACATATCCAGGTGTTAGATGTAAGTTTTATTATAATACAGATACTAGTAATTATTCGGGTATTAAAACAAGTGAAAATACTAAAAGTATTTCATTCATGATATTTAGAACTGGTAGTATTCTTATTGTGGGTAAATGTAGTGAAATAGTTTTGAGACATATATATACATATATCAAAGAACTACTCTATGAATATTATTCTGAGATTGAAATTGCAAATGTAGAAAAGAAAGAAAAGTTCCGGCATGTTAAACGAGTCAAAAAACAGATAATATTAAATCAATAGGTGTTATAGTTTAAACGATGATATTATAAATATCATCATTATTGATATATGTATCTGATATATATGTCATAAAATTTATTATATTTTGTGTTAATTGTTCAAATGGAAGATTTTTAATTTTACTTATCATTGCATATGATTGTAAATTTTTAACATTATTCATTGAATGAATTTTAAGAATATGTTCAGTAATTAAATATATGTTTTCATTGAATATATAAAAATGATGTACTAAATTTAAATCAAATGAATCAATATAATAATATAATAAAGTATTATGAAATACAACTAGCTCGTTAATTACTGGACATAAATTTTCAAAATTTTCAATATGAAAATCGTTATTATCTGTATTGGAAATATTAAAAATGGATTTTTTTAATACAAAAAATGCAGCATCATTTGGTGTAAGTGATAGTTGATTATCATTATCTGTTATCTGAGATATGAATTCAATATAATAAAGATAATTCTTATGACAAATATCAATTGTTAAGTTTACATCTTGTGTTTTAAGCATAGTATATTTAAATATATGGGTTATTAATTGAATTCCTTTGCTAACAATATCTTTATAAGTATTATTTTTAGGAAGGTTATCATATGCATAATTTAAATATTCATTGATTAAAGTTGTATATTTAATATAAATATTTTGTATGATTGTTTTATTTTCTGAAAAATCTTCCATATATATAAATACGTTAATATTGGTTTAAAGAATATGATAAAAGAATATATAAAATGGCTAACAATCAAAATTTTCGTCAATGTTCGACTGGAACACTTGTAAATGCCCATAAACTTGCGATCGCCGAAGATAAACCTATGATGTTTGATTACTGGATTAATTCAGTAGAGGGAAATGTTATTATTGGTATCAAGGAAAGTGGTGACAAACTTTTAGTTAAAAGTGAAGATGAATATACTAGTCCTATTCAAAAAATCTACAAAGTTGAAGAGGAGTACATTATTATGACTGAGAATTCAATCTATATTGTAGCTTCTAGTATATCTACTAAAAGAATTAGCAATTAAATATAATAATTAAATATTCAATTATTATATATATGAATCATGAACGAGGACTTAATATGATAATACATGCAAGTTTATTTGCAATAGTTTGTTTTATTTTTATGAGATTCTCTCTAAATCTATCGCAATCTAAAAGTGAAGATAGAAGTATTGCACTTGGTGCATTAGTTTTATTATATATGTTATTATTTGGTCATCGACTTCCTACACGCATTAACCAAAATTTACTCTAATTCAATTATCTGGTGTTTATTACGTAAATAATCCACTTCTCGTAGTTCATTAATTTCATTACGTAATAGTTTGACTTCATTTTGTAAAATTTCAGTTTGAGATAATGTTGGATTATACCAATTATACACAGCATATGTTCCATAAGATGCTAAATTAATAACTTGTGATACAGCAAAAACTGTAGTTTTAACAACAACTGTTTCTATAATAGATGCAGTCAATGATATCATATATTATATTATAATATTGTTTTAAGTGATTCAATTTGAGAAGTTTCTAATTTAGTAGGAAATATAATATTATATTCTAAATTAAGCTTTCCTACAGAATCATCTCTCTTAAACCCATATTTATCCAATGAAATCTTTGTACCAGGTGATATTAATTTATTATTTCGCAATGTAAATGTTTGTCCAGATATATGTTTTAGGTCAAATGAACATCCACATAAAGCCTCTTTTAATGGAATATCTACTTTAAAATCCATATCAAGTCCGTTCCGTCTGAATGGAGTATACTTTGATGGTATAACATCATTTATGGTAACAAAAATTTTTATATCACCACGAAGTGTATCATGAATAACATGACCTTTCTCTCTAATAATAATCATTTCATTATTATCAATACCAGATTTAATATCAATATAGATTGTTTCTGTTTCTTCATTCATACCTGGCATTTTGTGCCATCTTTTAATATTTATTGGTATATTGCAACCATTATAACAATCTTCTATGCTTATTGAGATTTTTTCTACTATTGGTGGTGGTTTTTCTAATGGCATATTATTTCGAGGAAACATATTTATGTCATCAATATTACCAAATAAATCATTCAAGTCAAAAGTTGTAGTATGACGTCGTCTTCCGCCACCTTCAAACGTATGTACTCTTGCACCCATTCCTCCCATTCCTCCTATTCCTCCCATTCCTCCCATTGCACCTGGTCCTCCCATTCCATTTGCACCTCCCATACTAAACATCATTTTAATAATTTCAATCGGAATTTCTGAGTCACCTGGTGAAAATTCAAACATATCTTCTTCATCTTTATTTTTTCCAGTTAAATATTCATAAGCATTATTTAAATTTCTGAACCTATCGTCAACATCTATTCCATTATTTTTATCAGGATGATATTTCATTGATAATCGTCTATAAGATTTTTTAATTTCATCTGGTGTTGCATTTGTATCCAATCCTAATATTTTAAGTGAAGAATTCCTTTTCATAATATTATATAAATATATACATTTATTGTATTTAAATCCGCATATGATATCAAAATATAAAATCAATAATATTAGTGATTGTTCAATATCTGAAAATGATAAAAATAATATTAATCAATTGATAGAATCACATAATGTTAATATTATGATATCTGGACATTCAGGAACTGGTAAAACATCTCTTATAAATTTGATTGTACAAAAATATTATAAAGATTGTCACAATGCTAGAGAGAATATATTAAGTATAAATAGTTTACAAGAACAAGGTATCCAATATTATCGCACAGATGTTAAAAATTTTTGTCAAATCAAATCATCAATACCAACCGTTAAAAAAACACTTGTCGTAGATAATATAGACGAGATTGGTGAACAACAACAACAAATATTTCAAAATTATATCGATAAGTTTGATATTAACTTTATTGCAACAACAAATAATATTAGTAAAGTGAATCACAATATTATTTCACGTCTTAATTATATTGAATTGGAAATGGTTACTAAAGATAAAATAATGAAATTATATGATAAAGTATATTATCGTGAAGAAATGCAGTTACAACTGAATAATGATTTAAAAGAATTAATTTGTGATTTATCTGGGTTATCGTACAAAAAATTACTGAATAATATTTTGAAAATTAAATTATGTGGAAAACAATGTTCAACTGAAGATATAGTTAAAATGTGCAGTAATATTAATATTCAATATTATGAAACATTTATTACATATATTTCCAATAAAAAATATACCGAAAGTTTAAATATTCTGTATTCTGCTTCCACAAATGAAGGATATTCAATTCAAGATATTTTATTTTATTTTTATTATTATGTAAGAACACATACTACAATAACTGACACTTTTAAATATGAATTAATTAAAATCATAACAAAATACATCGCAATTATAATTAATAATAGTGATGATGACTTGGAATTAGCCTTATTTACTTATGAATGTGTAAATATATGACG
>CEQY01187103.1_pt1 | contig 21183 bp, 18 predicted proteins | sample 361391 | NCBI WGS metagenome assembly CEQY01 (sample SAMEA2621075, study PRJEB7988) | marine metagenome | isolation source: saline water (ENVO:00002010), including | reverse complement strand
TAGGCCGGCCTACTTACGGCCTAACCGAGACCCAAGTGATGGAAGTTTGGGCGTCTTCACGAGGAATGAACGATTCTAAAAATAGGGATCAACACACACCAGACAAAAACGTTAACGCTAACTTCAACGCAGCACCCACTCCACTCACTACCAACAAACGAGTGTATGGATTATCGTTCTGTTGTGGAAGATCCGGATCGCCTCGACCGACTTGTCGATGGCATGGCCGGCATGCTGGCATCCGTTCTCAGCATAGAAGACGAGATTGGAAATTCTGGCAAATGTCGACTCGGCAAGGTGCTTTACGAGGAGAAAGAACATTTCCCAACAAGAGCCACACTTGATTTACTGGAAAAAATACTTAACGCCTACAATTTTTGCGTAGACGCAAGTACCCTGTGTGCAGCCATTTGTGCAGATGCAAAACAAGAGGCAAATGTAGTTCTAGGACAATACACAAAGCACGACAGCTTCTATTTTGGTCAAACATTCACAAGAACACGGGGCCAAACGCAAACTCACCTTCGGGTTGGCGGCATAGGCGAGTCACTTCTTAACGCCGTCGAGGAAAAGGTTGCTGAGTGGCTCGTGAGAGTCGATTATGCAATGTGTGCTGCGTTTGTGGACCATGGAGACTCGCAGGAGCGTGCCAGTACATGCTCTCCGATGGGCTCCGAAATGATGATGCTCATAGACAAGCTTTCCACTGACATCGCGCAGCGGCTTACGCTTATGGAACCGGAAAGGCAACCATACAATCAACTTTCCGCGCGTTCGCTTGGCGCCCGAGCTGGTGCGGAACTGTGCCGTACATCCTATCAGGCCGAAGCCGAGCAACAGCACGACCTAGCAGCGTTGCGTGCTCTGGAGGCAGTGGCCACAAACGGGTCAACTGGCGAACGCGTTAAGGCGATTATTGAAAATACCATGCATCTTATCGAATACGTAGTTCGGCGGCCCCCAATCGAACTTGGCATGCATGGGGCCAACGCTACACGCATGAACCTTCCACTTTTAGCCGAGGCTTGTGCTCCCAATTTGGACACTGAGGTACGCTGTACGCTGATCCAACACTGGCATGAGTGCCACGGGGCATGTGCGGCAACTGCCGCACAACAAGCAATTATTCAAATTGAACGATGGAGTCAACAGCAACAGCCACCATTTATAGAGGTACTTATAGACCCGGCAACCGATCCGCCGTCTTCGGCAATAGCAATGCCGGTGTTGCCTTTTGTGGAACAGCGGCAGAATTTTTTTTTTGCCAACAGTGGTACGCGCAGTACCAAACGAACAGGATTGGATTGGATGGGAAGACGTGTTGTCCGTCTTACGTCGCTTGTGTGGCAATTACTTGGATACGAAGAACTTGAACGAGGTGTGCTGTCATCACGCCTGGTGGACCCTATCGTTACAGCTGCCGTGTTTCAAACGCATGTGGTTGCAGAAATGTTGGTCCAAAAACGTAACAGTTATGCTTTGGGACAGCGCCTGCTTGGGTTTGCAGAAAACATTTCCGATGCCCAGTCACACCTTTCGGATGAGGTGGGGCACGCCTGTTGCGAACTCAGCCGGTTTTCGGCCCACGAGATTCTGGCGGTGTTTCACATGCGCTCGCCCGTTCTTCCGCTTGTCATGCGTGATCTCAGCATTCGAACGCGCACTCTACTGAACGAGATGGGACATTCAATGCCACCCGAGTACACCGCTTTCGCGTCTGACGCGTTGGCCATTGCGTTGCCAGTCATACGTGACAGAAGACAGTGCGCCGGAATATCGCTTGCGACACGAACAAACCCAATTTCCGATTTGTTGCGAACGGTGCCCAAGGTAAGAGAGTGGTCTCCACTGGAGGGAGCCTTGTGGCTGCACACTGATGACCTCAAACGTGCTGCTCCAATGTTAAAGCCAGTCCTAAAGGTGTTATGCAAACGCCAAGCTTTGGTAGAATGGAAACGGCCATATATACGCGGCTCGATCGGGTATGCCAAACATACCAAGTTGGCATACGTGTTTGAAACTGCACAGTTGGTAAAGTTACTACAGATGTAGTGCAGTGCAGATGTACTTGTTCTAATTTGGAATCAAGTGCGAGCACATGTGTGTGTGTGTGTGTGAAAAAAATAAGTATGCACTCGTCAGATGAAGGGTGGGATAGTCAGTACCTGGTACCGCTGTGCGATGTCCATTCGCAGCGCCGCTGCCAAAAATGCCGCCCACGCCGCGCAGATCCAAAAGGAACTTGCGGCTCTCAAAAGCACCGCGGAAGAGGCGACTCGTGCCGACAACGTCGCGGCGGCGGTGCCTGAAGGCACGACAAGCACGCCCAGCTTCGAGGCGCTTTCCAGCGTCGAACAGTCGGCCGCCAGTCTTGGTGTGCACCCGGATGCGTGGAAACCAATTGCATTCATGAACAATGCACACCACGAATCGCTTCTCAAGGCCAACGCACTCGACGAAAACCTGGCAAGACGCATTGAAGCATTTCGATCGGTGTCTGCGAGCTAAAACAAATCTTACTCGAGGCGCCCACAGAGTAACAAACAACCCAAGTTGGTACGGTACGCAACGTGTTTGAGATAAAATGTAGAGGTAGACGTGTCTACCTCGTTAGCAGTAATGCACACTAAATAACCTAAAACGCGTTATGTGATAGTAAGGGTCTTTGTACTAAAAGCCATGAGTGTAAGACCCATAGAGGCCCTGGAGGCTGCGGGCGACTTTTCTCTCCGAAATGTAGTTTCGGACTCGATTCAGCCCGCCCGCAACAATATAGGTCAAGAGGCCGCCCAAAGTGGTCTGAAATTTAACCTTAGCGGGTTGAAGGTGAACGAACCAAAGCCTCCTGCCTCCACCTGTCCGACAATGGCGCCAACACCGTCATTTTTGACACCGTCTGCAACCACTAGCTCGCAACCAGCCAAGGGATTGATGCGTTTTGTACTGCCCACGAATTCGATTCCCACTCCTTCTGCCATGTCACCACCGCTTACCGCTCTTAATCCAGCAACATTTAGCACGCAGAATGCCAACACTAATACTGCCACAGTGCAGACTAGCCAAGCAGCTTCCACTGCCAATCGGCGCGGTTGGTCGCTTCGTTCGGCACCGGCCTCGGCAAACGAGTCGTCAACCAGTCAGCACGATGTCATGCGACTTACCGCCTATGTGGACGATCTCACTAGGCGTCTAAAAAAGACACAAGTAAAATTGGAGACGACGGAACTCCAGCTTGCTCGCACGTCCCACATTTTGTGCTCAGAAAGACAGACTGCGCAGGCAAAAATCGTCTCCATTAAAAAGGACCTCGCGGAAGCGCATGACGTAGAAGGGAAACTGAGGTCAGAGTTGGCGCTGCGCCCTGCAAAAGTGGATACCAAACAAAGCGATTTTATGGCTTCGGTTGAAAATGCTCTCCAGAATGATTTTCAGGTGCAGGATAAAAATAAACAAGCCACTCAGCTTGAAACACGCATAGCCGCCCTTGGCGATGTGAAGGCTGCACTTGAGGAAGAGGTGGCCGCTCTTAAAAGCGCAAAAGAAATTGCGGAGACCGAGTCTAGCAACTTGCACGAATCGAATGTGGATGGCTCCCAGCGTCTTGCAGCGATTGAATTTGAACTTGAGGAACACAAGGCGCGCGTTATTGAAGCAGAAAAGCGCACCGAAACAGCCGAAGCAGCTGCTAAAAACGCGGAGATGGCGGCAATGCAACTTGAAGAGCACAATGTGCGCTTTGCCGAGGCGCAAATTCGCACTCAGGAAGCCGAGGATGCCGCCAAAAAAGCGGAGGCAGTTGTACTTGAGATCGAGACCGAAGCAAAGGCACGCGAGGAAGCGGCAAGAATAGCCATACAGGTGGCAAACAACGCGGAAGCAGACGCAATTCGCCGCGAATCTGTGCGCAAAGAATTTGAAGATGCAATGACCAACGTTGCTTCTCAAAAACACGTCTCGAGCACCCCGTTGACGTTAGCAATGGACGATGGTGCCGATGCACCATCCCAAATTGACGCGCCTGTGCTGATTCCCGACTTGATGAGTCTTGACGCGCCGGGGCCGCGCACAAATGCAAAAGTGAAGGAATGTATTGATGCAATCTCAGCGCCTAAAGAGGTAGCAAAGCCTGTGACTTTGGCGCCTTGCCATAACAAGTCTTCCACACGAAGCTGCGGAACGGTGTCAGGGGATGTGCTTCCAGAGCACAAACTCTCAGGGTATGGCAGGGCGTCCGGATTTGCCAACCAGTCTCCAACGACGATTGTCTCTGCTATTGCAGCATACGATGTGCCCATTTCGTTTGGGCTGACCAACATACCTGCTGAGCCATTGTCAGGTGCTGAAGTTGTGGTACTGAAAGGCGATGACGAGAATGTACCCGATCCCACAACGGCCATGGTGAACGCCGTGGTTTCGGACCTCAAGCAAAAATTCCAAGAAAACGTAATGGCAAAAAGAGACGACGTTGTGCGTCTTGTGGCGCCTCTGGTTTAGGTGTAAGGTGTCTAATTCCCAAGTAGGGAGAGTGTGAAGCTGCAAATGGCTAACCGGGTTGTAATTTCTGGGACCGCGTCGTAATAAACACATGCCAGTAATATTTTTTGTTCATGAACATGATTTGCGCACAACAGCACCCACCATCTACCAACTCGCCTCCTCGCAAGGAGGTAAACGCCTGGTGTCGCCGCAAGTTTGGAAACGATTGGTGGAACGTCGACAAGTCCATCAAAAAGGAGCGCCAAGCGAACGCGCGCAAAGCGCTTTCCAACAAGCCAGCGAACCTTCCCGAGTCGGCCGTGGGGACGTTTCCAAACGCGGAAACGGAAAAGAACAATGAACCCAACCCGTTCAAACCCACATACTTGCTGCGCATGCGCATTCGCGATGATTGGAATGTCGAGACGCGGACACGGCTTGATCCGTCCACGTGCATTGCTCCCAAAGCCACCTACGAACCAATCGGAAAGCGCGAAAAGGACATCCTACTGAACTACGGAGGGCTCTACTTGTTTGATACTACGGATTGGGACCTCGAATTCGATTGGGAAGAGGAGATGGACGAGCGGGGAATCCACGTCTACTTTGGCCACCACCCCTTTCCACACGACGGCGCAGAAATGTTCGAAGGGGTTAAAATCGGCGACACAGAGGACGAGATCGTCCAAAAGGTCCTAAACATGAAGCTCAAAAACGACACGCTGGTTATCCACAACTACATTTGGTTTCAGCTCACTCCCGCCACAAAGGAAGCAGTTTTGCGCGACTCCCTTGCCAAAGAAGTCTACATTTGCGACCTTGAGTTTTAGGCAGGCGTGTGTATGTTTTGCAAAATAAAAATAATTACACTCACACAAAATCCAAACGCGTTCCTGGGTGCGCTAAGCGCTGTGCGAGTGTCGCTCTACAGTCAAACTAGTGCCAAACTTAAACTGTTGCGTTGACATGCCAGCCGGGGGGCGACAGATCAATGCGCGAATGTGGAGAGATGACGAAACACAACTACTTGTCAAGCAGGTAAAAGAAATAGGTACACAATGGAAGTTGATTGCAAAGTTGTTTGGGCGTTCCACTGCATCGGTGCGAGGCCGATGGCAACGTGTATCAGCAGAGGAAGGGGGAGGGCTAAAAACGATTCCTTGTGGACGTCATTATCAACAAGTTTGCAAAATCTGTGGCAACCGAAGGCGTGGCCACATATGCAAACCTTTAATACTCATGTCTATGGATTACACTGCCCAAGAGGCGCCTTTACCAGTTTTGTATGATGCGACATGCATGGACGAGTTTCAGGAACCTTGGAACGAGCTTTTGGTAACAGCTAAGAACGACAATGCACCTCGTGTTCAAGAGACGGAAAGTGATGCTTATGCGTTATCGTCTCTACAGCACATTCTGTGACGAGTCTTTACAGCATGGGAGATTTGGCATGGAAAAGCACAAGCGAAAAGAGTGCCGCCTGGACGCGCTGCAGCTCTCGACACGCGTGTTGCACGTTTACAATAATGGACGACTCGTTTATGTTGCTGCTGCCTGTCACGCTCCGTTCCACTTCGCGAAATGCCCATACTGCCGAATGGGCATAAACATAAGCAAGCAACCCAGCGAAACTGTGTGCTTCCGAACGCACAGCGGGCCAATCCTTATTTTCAAGCGCGAGGTTAATCGCATCTGTCGAACTTTCGCATACACCTTTACAAACGCGAAGCAACACGGGTACAGACTTGACACCGTTTGCCCACGCGTCGCTTAAATTGGCGACAGATGCGTCTACAGCAGCGAACTCAAGGGGGACCCCTGAGTCCAGAGGCTCCATGATGTCCGTTTGAAGGCTTTTCTTCCACTAAAAGCTTATAATAGCCGTACTTATAGCGCTTAAGTTGGTGCATCAAAATTCCCTACAGTGGTGGCTATAATGTAGAAGGATTTAATGGTCCGCAAATTCCCCCCCCATACAGACCCTTCACACTAAACAATCCAACGGTGGAGACTCGCTAACTGTTACTGCATCACTCTCCCCCCAGAAAGAAGTCGGCATGTATCAAGTCGCGCGGACATCAAATCCCATTCCCCCCCTTTCTTAAGTATGTCAGACATCCGCGTAATAGTGATTCCTCGTGGTCGTCCCCAAAAACAAGGACGACGAGGAGTGTACAAACATAGTGCGCATCGACCAGCTCTAGTTCCTCCCCCCCTTGCGCGTTCAACAAGTCACGCGAGTATAAGCTCTGCCAGCTCAGTGAGTTCTGACGGCTCTGAGTGCAGTTTCCGATCAACTGATTCTGGAATTGTAGTCGCGGGACGCCGTCCGACAAAGAATTCTTGGAAGGCCTATTGACAAATTGCACTGTATGATTATTGCCACGCGTAATGCTAAAAGCGCTGTGGCGGGCGATTGTGTATTTTTTTATTTCATTTTCGCTTTAACACTTTTGTGAACCTATAACACCGCACATTTGTTTGTTATTTTCAAAACACCGCTGTCCACATCTAGCATTTTCGCCTTTCCCCTCCCTACCTTTCATATTTGTGCGACACGCTCAATGTGTCGTTTCAACCATCACCATCTCGTCGATAGTGCTTATGATGCCCCGGATCCGCGACGGCGATACGAACGACCGCTCGTCCCGCCTGAAGAGCCTGCTTGATGTGCAGGGTTGAGCGGTTGCATGGGCGCCGACGAGGCGTCTTCCGACGACGACCCAAAAATGCTTGAAAATACATCAGATGCAATTGAAGCACCCGCACCCCCGCGACGACGCGTGCTTCGTCCCGCAGAGGAGGGAGGGGTGCCAGCATGCTCCGCAGCTGCTGGGCTTTCGATAGGAATTGGACTTGCAGCTGGTGCTTCAATCGGCTCTGCTGGACCCGGGGAAGGCGGAGGGTCTTCTGCGACGATCGGTGCGACGCTGGCTGTGACGTTTGTAAACAACGGAGTTTCCGAACTGGCAACCGTTGCCGTAGCCGCATTTTTTGAAGTGGACGAGGGTGTTGTCGTGGACACTGGTGTGTATGTTACCTTAGTCACGTTTGCCACAGAAGGCGAGTCCACTGACGCAGAAGGAGGTGCTTCCACAGCTTTCGTTGCTGCTGCTGGCTTCGCCCGCTTTGTGACACGGACTCCACCAAACGCGCTCATCTCCTCCGGTGTGACCGGAGCAAGCATTGCCTTTAGGTTTTGCACCGAAAGCGCAAAGTGGGTGTGCAGTTGGTCCAGGTGGCCGTCGGTGATCGGGTCGTTGTCGGCCAGGAGGGGTGGTGCAGGCGGCAGCTTAGGCAGCTTGGCCGCGCGGGCCTCAAATATCGCTGGCAGAACAACCTCAGTGGGGTCATCTGACTCTTGAGACGGCAGCGTGGCGCCTTTCTCGATTTCATCTTTGTAATAGGCGGTTAGATAATCGGAACGCTGCCTGCGCTTGTCAATTGGATTTCCTCTGTAGAAACTGTCTGGGTTGACGGGCACGTTGGTGTTTGCCTCGTAAAAGTCCTTGGCGGCTTCCGGGTCGCCGCTGGTCGGTCGGCCGTTGTAAAGATTTGCGTCAAACGTAGTGGGCCACTGCAGAACGAGGTCGTGCTCCCGCTTAGAGGACTCGACCTCCGCGTTGAATTTTGCCATTCCCGGGCCCTTGAGCAGCCCAGCCACTTGAAGCCCGTTCGGGGAAGCAGTAAACGTCTTTCGCAGCCGACGCCAGTCCCACCACTCGATGTTAAGGTTCACGCTGACACGGTACCCGGTTTCCATGGGACCTCCCTCAAAATAGGGCATCTTAGCAGCTTTCATGTCGAGCACTTTCCCCAGGTGCCATGCCCCAACGAGGCGTTGGAGATCTTCCCGTTTTGTTTCGCTTTCGTAAGGATCAGCGTCCAGCCGCCGCCGTTTGGTCATCTTGGGTACGCCCTCAGGGGCCATGACATCGATAGTATTGTCGAGGTCAAAGAGCTGTCCCGACGAGAACGTGATGAACTTGAATGTGTGAAAGTGCTTTTGGGGTACGCCCTCATCCGTAAGGGGTTCATTTGTTCCGTCGTTCCACCACCCCATTTCCCGGAAAATGTCGCGATTCTTGAGCATCTTTTCGACGCCGCTCGTTGCCATTTTGAAATCGGCAATTTCATCCAGCATGAGCGCCAACCTGTTCTCCAGGCCCGTCAATAGCAGTTCTGTATTTGCTTTTTCCGTTGCGGACGTATCGGGGTCGTCGATCTTTTCGACGAGTATCTCTCGCCTTTGTTTGGCTTTTTCGATATCTTTGACAGTACGTTTGTAACTGTTGTATGACTGATCATACGTATCAATGACACTCTTGACAGGCACCTCGACTTCCGTGGCCACAAGGCCGACAAAGAGTTCTTGCATAGGTCGGATTTGCCTGTCAAACATCTGTAGTGGATAGAGATGATACTGCGGACCTTGGTACATTGCAGCAAAATCGTAGCTTTGATCGTTCTGTGTTTTGTTCTTGCCAAACATCTCTGTTCGGTGGTCCATGTAGCCAGGGGCAAAAATGGCACTTGCTTCACGAGCAAGTTGCCCCACCCCCTGTTCGTCCACAAATCCATTGTTCACAGTACACACACCCTGAATACCGATGTTAAAAAGTTGCCCGTCGCGTTTGCCTTCTGCGTCGTTGTAGAAAGCTTCGGGTTGGTCATTAGACAAAACGATGCCATCAAGGGACCATTCTGTAAGGAAGGGCACCGCTCTCCAGTCGTCGGCCACCTTGACGCTATCAACGAGGATGTGTGAATACGTGGAGCCGCCCGGTGATAACACGCGCTCTTTCCAAAAGTCCTTTCCCAGAAAGCGGTTAAGAAAATCGATGCCCACTATGCGATTAAAGCGCGAGTGCGCGTAACCGGGAAGATTGGGACGGGCCTTGCTGAGAAAGACCACATCACCAGGCGAAGCGCGGCCAATCTCGTGTGCGTTATCTAGAGGGCACACTCTCGCGTACGGAACGAGCACATTTGTCTTGCGGTCTGGCTTGTTTGCAGAAGAGCGGATTGCCGGTGCACGGATCGTTTTGTCGCCCGGGCGATGCGGTACGCCACGAAAGGCGGGCAAGTTGGTGGGCACCCTGGTGGGGTTGCCATTCAGGGGCCGCTTGTAACCTGACAGGCCCCCAAAACGATCTGTGTTCACTGCTTCCGTGAGTGTGGACGTCATGGTGGCTTCTCTATCTTTCTGTGATTCTTGGGTGGCTTATCGGCTAGCGAGGCACCTCTGGCGGCGCGCTTGTGTTTTGGGGCAGCACACCTTTGTTGCAATTGCCACAATTTCTGGTTCTAACTAACACTCATCAACCTCCTTGGGTTGTGAAACCTCGTCTCACCACCAATGCCCATTTCGGCTCTTGCCATTTATAAGGCCCCGGCCACCCGCTAGCAGTTGAAACACGCTTATTGAATACGTCCTAGCACCAAATGGAAGCAGCCCTTAGATCTCTTGAGACGGATGTAGCTACATGTAAGTATTTGGAAGATTCTTTAAGCGGGAGACCAAAATCAGATTCCAGGGCCAGAAAGGCTCGTTTGATTGGACGACCAAAGGATAACTCGCTGACCCACATTGCGTGTGAGCCTCGCAGTGTGCCCGACATTCTTAAGCACGTGATTACCGCTTGTCGCACGGCGCGTAAACGGTCACGCGAGGAAGCAGGAGAGGGCGACGATCTTAGTGATGCGGCCCTTTCGCAGTATGCTCGGTTCACAAAAGAAATTGCACTCAAGCCATATGAGCCCTTTTTGCATTATGTGCCGCGGCTAGTAAATGTGGTGACATTGGCGGAAGCGCTACCCGTTCCGGGCTCGGGGGTCACATTGCCACTGAATCTTAAAGAAATTGCTTCTCGCTGCAAGGGTGCGTTTTATGCCCCGCGCCGGTTTGCGGTAAGCTAATATCGTGTCGAATATTACACACCACCCCCTTGATTCAAATTTAAATTACGATCTCTATTTTGACCAGGCTGTGCAGCTCGCTTTCAGCAACCCCCGATCTCGAGTTCTTGTGTTTGTGAGCATCGCCGCCTTTCACACCACATGTATATGCAAAACGCTGACCAACAAACACGCGTGTCTTGGCAGCACACTGGGCGCCTCGTTGGAACAGGCACATCCGGCGCCATGGCGGCCAGATTGGCAATTGCCCGCACACAAAGGCAACTTGCAGTTGAAGCAGGTGTGCATTTGCACATTCGCAATTTCAATGTGATCAACACCGTTGGAGCAAGCTCCTTGCGGGCGACTCTCAACTGCGACGCCTTCGCATCCGCGCACTCCAGCGAATCTCACTTTGATATTAGCAGCTTTGTCGGACTTGCATGGCGACCCGCAAATGAGGCATTGTGTTGCGAAATATATTCGACTGGCCGGGCCAAGTGAGCCTCACCAACCCTGCACACCATTCACGCGCACACTAAACATCTGCTGAAACCGCCGCGTTTTGGCAGTTTGCCCGGAAGTATCGCCGAGCGACAACTGCTTGACAGCTTTTCGCGCATGCTTCCTGAACTGTTACGCTTTTCGTCTAGTGCTCACCTACTCGAACACATTCCCGAGGAGCTTCAAAAACACCACCGCGTTTCGGCAAATGCCAAAACAAACGCGGCGATAGTTAGTTATGCTTCGCAGCATCCCAAGTCCACTTCCGGTGGGGCAGGGATTTGGGAAGGGTGGAGCGACGGCGCCACATCGTCCGGTTTGGCTGCTGCTTTAGACACCGAAGAAAACGACGATCTCGATCTCGAGCAACTTGGGTTGTAAACATTATTCGTAAGAACTGCTGTTTTTACGAGCAACTGCAAAATGGGTGCGTTTCTGACAAGACCCAGTAAGGGCTATTTTCTGCACATATTAGCCCCTCACAACGATCCCGATGGTTGTCGACGCGAAGCATCTTGTGACATTGTTTACAGTGTTTCCAGATTTCATACTCTGCATTTGGCATTGTCGCACAATCGCAGTCTAGGAATTGCTCTGAAATCGTCTTTTCGCAAATCGGACACACCGCTTCGTCCACCAACTCGGGATACTCGCGCGCAAGTAGTTGCTCTGCTTCGGCATCAGAGTCTGGTTCTGTATCAGAGACAGGGTGGTTGTCGGATGCCACGTGTAATGACTCGCCTGTCCAATTTCGCACTTCTGTACTTTTGCTCTGGGATGATGCCCGCTTTGCGTTTCTGCGTGCGATTTCTTCAAGTTCGTTTCTCTCAAAGGTGCCGTCTATGAGGTGCTTCAGCTCGTCGCAGATTTCAAGGTCTAGCGCCCGAAGCACCCGTTTTACATCAGATATTCCGGAACGCGGACCAAATCCCGGCCAGAATCGCGATTTTTTGATAATGCCCATGGTTACCTCCTCAGGCGTCATGCCCAGTGCCAAGTGAGGGTGTTTAAGAAGCACCGGATCTACGCGTCTTTGCAGTTCGGCGAGATCCTCGGGCAAATTGTCAGGAATGAGCAAATCTTTTCGACTTTGTTTATCCACGTGCTCTATGCTCATAGAATCCTTGCCAGTGTTTTGGTTTGTCACAGCTACTGCCTTTGCCGTCGCCGCTTGATCCTTTGCTGCTTCTTTCTCGTGTATTAACCTGACTACCATGTTCCCGTCGATTGCCCGTTCTTCCATTTCCACTTTTCCAGTATTCCACATTGCCACAAAAAGTGCGTTTGTTTTTGCGTACCACATATTTCGCGACCAACCAAAGTCGCCGCCGGCCCCCCCCTCTTTTTTGCCAAGATATTTTGCGTCGTGTTTTTTTGAGACAAACCAGTAAGGTGGTCCTTTTCGGACATACAGCTCCGCCAACTCATAGGGGGAACCCATGTGGCAGTTGGGTGCTGCTAGTAGTCAACGACACAGTTCATTAGATTGTGAAATAGCGGCGAATGAGAAATGGCTGGCCAACCCTCATAAATAAAACAGGGGGCTTGAGTATTGGAAGTCAACGCTATTCGCATCGACCGTTAAGCTAAGCATGAAAGTAACAGGGCTTTACCATAGGAAACTCTGGTTTAGCCCTGGTTCGCCCCATGTCCCTGTCCCTTCTCAACATATTTCCCCTATCAAATCCCAATGACTGAGTTTTTGGCCATGGTTCCTAGGCATGCCGTTGGACGGCAGCCGTTGAGCCCAAACAGTGCTAGAATCGCTGCGAAGCATGATCGCTCAGGCAGGCAGCAGCACCCGCCAGAGGTTACGCTTCGATCGGTAGGACCGGCTAAATTGCGCATTCGCGACAACCGAGAAAACAGAAAAGCGCAGAACGCTCCATACAACTACCCCGCGTCGCGTTCTGGTAGAGTTCAAGGCGACAACTTCTTTAAAATGCAGGCACGGCAGCACAAAAACCCGTACGGTCCAGGAGGTGTTTACGCACAAGAAAATATGGTGTTTCGTGAGCAACACCCAATTAATGCTGGCAGAAAAGGTGCACGCTGTATGGGACGCGCCAGGAAGTTGTACAGCTGTTTTGATTACGTCGGCCCCATTGTGGACTCCATGCAGCTCATGTATGCTGCCATTGGATGGATCTCCCCGCCGAGGGAAACAAAAGTCGACGTGGCGCCAATGTTTATTGTGACTGCTTCCTCCCCTGATGTGCTTTGCAAGGGTTGCGGAACCACCAATCGGAATGATCTCACAATGAGCGAGGACCGAGACACGATGGTGTGTCGCTGTGGCATAGTTTGTGGTCGCGTCTTCAAAGAGTTGAGGCGGGAAAAGAACTGCGCCGAAGATGAAGACAAAACCACCCATGCCGACAAAATCCGCGAGACCAACACCAACCGTTTCGATAATCGCGCCCCCTCGGCCAGCGAGGCCCGAAAAATGCGAGAACAGAATGTGCGCGCAAGTGGATGCATTTCAAAGCGCCTTCGCGAAAAGCTTGGGGTGGGATATGCGCCAGAACAACTTGTTCGGCATGCCGAACAGGCCGATCGCAGAAGACAAGCATGCACACCAAAGGAGCAGACCAAAGAAGAGCAAATCTACAGGCACTTGGACAATTTGTTTGATGATTTGGGAACGGTCAGCAAAGAAGTTAAAAAACACGTACGTATGCGTACGCGCACAGCATGGCACGCGGCATGCGAGCATCGGCGTATCTGCAAGGCAGGAAAGCGCTGCCAGCTAAATTTGTGCGAAAAGGGTCATCCAGTTATCGCAGAATCGATGTTTTATTGCATCCTTCAACAGCTTATTCACGGAAAGGTGGAAGCGCTTAAGGAAACGCCACCTTCACACATGATCATTCTCAACGATCGTTTCCAAGCGCACATAGGGCAGGGTGGCCAACCAGTAGCACAACGCGCAGTGCGTGCCTGGTGCATGCGGGTTCTCGATCATAACGACAATCCCAACCCCATCGAAAGCTGCGTTCCAGTGGAAAGCTCTCCGGATTCATCCCCAATCGCGTCAAAAGGCGGCCCAGCCCCTTTGGTTCGCTCAAATTCAAATCTTGAGGATGTGGCAGATTCTTCGAGCGAAATCATACAGCTACGTGATAATGTGAACAGGATTTTTGGAATGATGCCAGAATTACCTGAATATGTGCGCCAAGGCGCTTTGCACGCACTGCAGTCTCAAGAATTTCGAACATCGTTGAATCAAGCACGTGCCGGTGCAATACGATCAATAACGCAAAAGGTGCTGGCATACGTCATACTTGAATCGTCTCGTCGTGCATGCGAGTCAAGTGGATACGCTATGGCCCGAATGCGGTCAGTCCCCACGCGTTTGCTGTCGACGCTTGGGCTTACAACTCCACAAATCGAAGAAGGGGTGCGTGCCATTCAGAGCTTTGCTGATGCTTCTGTATTTGTGCCGGCGGCGTCCGACCAGGACGACGACGGGCTATTCTGACAAGTTGAGCTTGCGTAGAGCAATGCCATTGTCAAAAAAGCTACCGCAACACGTTGCGCTAGCTGGGCCATAAAAGGGAACCGGGTGTGTGTGCATGCATGAGTACATGTCGCTAGTTCTTACTACACGGTTTCATCCGCATATAAACAACGAGCTTTTCCCCAAGCGCTCCGCTATTCCCCTAGACAAGATAGGGTCCAGTGACATAGAAATGGCCAGAAAGAGGCACACTTTTCAGGATATGCAACGCTCTTTTCGAAGCATGAGCGAAGAAATAGTCCTTGACGGTGACGACAGCCACGTCGACTTTTCGGCGGCAGGACTTTACCTAGTGGGACTCCAAACAGTCCTTTCAACTGTTTTGTGCGCATCGGTTTCTGTGGGATGCTGCTGGATACTTCCAGAAGCCGCCATCTCCGCGGTTCGTACTCTGGTTGTGACATCAAGCATTGGCTATGCTTCCATTCAAAAGCCTTTTCGACTGGGTCGAGTTCGTGGCGTTGTTACAATGTTTAACGCGCTGCGGCCATGTGTGGTGATCTACATTGTCTGTCTTACGCTTGAGCAATTGGTTCACACATGTGTTCCAACAGGAGAGCAGGTTCATGCAGGTTGGCGCAGGGTTTTGTGCCACGTGATGACATCATTGATGCTTCTTTCCGGATTTGTTCGAGCGCACAGCCCTCAATCGGAAACCGATTTACCGTTTCTTCTCACAGCGTTCTCTTTGTTAGTCATTGCTGTTTTGCCACCACCAGCGACAGCATTGAGCGGTCCGCTATGCGAACCAATACCAATCTTCGCAGCATGTGAACGCCTTCTCCGGGCTTTTTTGTTTTCCGCGCTTTACGTTGTGCACGTCTATTCGGCTGCTCCAAATCGCAACTCCTGGAACGAGTTGTCGCTTGTTGTTGTGCGGTGCTCGGCTGCCAGTGTATGGGTGCTTGGGGCACATTTGATTGTGTTGGTTCTGGCTCCGGTGCAAGCCATTGTCGCGCTCTGGTCTAGATTTGGGACAAGTGAATCAGGCGGAACTGGATCCAATCTTTCAGCCGCTTATAGTGCCGTTGACACGCGGTCTGACGCAGGTGGCTCTACCGCAGCATTTGATGACCCGGAGTCTGGAAGTGCAGGACTTTATGGCAGTTCGCATGTGCTTGTATCGCCTTCTTGCCTTAACGGTTACACGCCGTATGCAGACCAAGACACGCGCATACAACTTTGTGGCAACAAAAACTCAAGTTCTATGACGGAAGCGTGCGCAAACAGTTCTGACGACTCTTTTCAGCAAGTTGAACCGGATGTTCTTTCCACTATCCAAGCTGCGCAACCACTTTTTTCGGATTCTGTGCGAAGAATACAAACCAGTGGTTTGGGAATGCACATCGGATCGCCCATGTCGGCGACTCACTGTTCAACAGTTTCAAGCGAGCGCATGGCTGAATTGGCTTCTCGAATAATAACATAACACTCGTGTTTGTGTGCGTATGCGTGTATTGTTAACAAATCTAATTTTAACTGCTTACGTTTTACTGCATCCGCTAATTTATGGTGGCGCAGCTTAAGGAACTGGTATGGGAGCCTTTCCGGGTGGATACGGTGGCGGTGAGGGCGGAGGTGACGGCGGCGGTTCGGGCGGCGGCGACGGGCGTGGTGGAGGCGGCGGAGGGAGCGGTGGATCCGGTGGCGGCGGAGGTGTCGGCGGAGGAAACGGCGGGGGCGACTTGTATCGCGGGGGACAATCAGCAGCGTCATGGCCCAGTTCGCAACAGCCAGAACTGCAGGTTGAATTCACACCACCATCCTGACATATACCATCGTTGGTGAAGTCCATCGGTATTCCTGGCGTCACCTCCATGATGCAATCGTTGAACGCAATGAGGTGCGCAGGACCTTGTAGCGAAAGTTCTATAGGAGGACGGGGTGGTGGCATAGGGGGTGGTGAAGGGCTTTGATGAGGGAAGAATATCCCCCCGTCATCGACTGCTGCAACTAGCACCGTTGCGGTTGCGCTTGTAATAGTGACAATGCTAACAATCAGTGCTGTCGTGGCTACGACAGAACCCACCGCGATTCCTAAGAGGCGTGTTTCAGTCAACACTGGCGCATCTTTTTTCTCAGCGTCGCCGCCTTGTGCCGCGTCATCGTCTGTGTTAGTTGGCACGATCATCGGAAATAAATCCGCTTTCTTAATGCTCATATTACCGTTTTTCATTGGTCGCGTCTTGCCGTACTGTTGTACTATAGACTCTACCGATTTCCACCCTTCGCTATGCGTCTCAGCAACCTTGCGACATAGCGCTAATTCATCTTTTACTGCGCGTGCCTGAGTTATTTACTCAAAGGACTACACTTGCCACTGTGACCTTTCTTAGGGAGAATGGATGCAGTCTCTGAACGCCTCACCGAGCTCATTGCTAATCTTAAAATGCAACTTCCAATGCTTCTTTTGTTTGGGATTATGCGATGGGTAACATGTTTGCCAGTCGTACATGTCTGTGCTTGGTGTATACCTAAACATTGGAGCACGTGCATGATTCAAATGCGACGCGTGATTGTGGCATGCGCGACGGTTGCATTTGTCGCAATTGTAACCACCAACCCCCCCGAGTTGGACATTTGCGCCAAATACGCTCATCAACGCGTGCAGGGGGCAACGGCGCTGTACGCATTAGTCGTTTTTTTGTTTTCTGTACATTGGCTGACAGCTTCACTTGCTGTTTGTGCACTGAAAGGTGTCACGGATTTGGTGGCGGCCTCCATACCACTTGCGTTGATCTCTGGATACACGGCGTGCGAATTGAAACAGTGGAAACAGTGGTTCCTTCCTTATGCGGCGTTTAACCTTTACACGCTGACACACAGCCTGATGTGTCATAACCCTAACCGTTCTGACGCTACACATGCAACAGTGTTTGCTACCATCACACTTTTCACATATCTCGGGACATGTCTGTGTGCTGCGCTTTGTCACTCTCTTCGTTCACTTTGCCGACGGTCGACGACCCACTCGCGGGAATGGCAATCTCCCTCCCCACTAAAATCAAGAAGCGACAAACCTGTTCACGTAGTACACAAAAGTGCGATAGCCCGCCTGAGGAAGCACAAAAAAACGCAAATCGTCGCGGCCTAGACTCTTCATGGTTCTTGAGGTAGAAGTACGTGACCCTTTTGTGTCATCAGCGGTGCTCCCGACACCGTTGTGATAGATTCACGCATGCGACGCTCGCGCAGTCGCTGACGCTTCCCTACGCTCCCCCTAAAACGAAGTTGCTGTTGAAGTCCCACTGGGTCGACCAAGCGACCCGACGAAATGTTTGATAGCAGCACCTCATGCACAGCATCCTCATAATCTTGCATTTGTCTCTGCCCACCACGACACCAGCGTACACCTCGCAGACAGAACATGCCCCACAGCCCCGCGCAACTTGCAAAAACGCTCAAAAATACAAGCGTGATCGCAAGCCACAGCACGCCGCCAAACTGCGCAAACCCGCATACCACCGACGCAGCTCGGTCTAGCTCGGTGTAATTACTGCCCAGGCTAGTGCCTGCCAAATTGCGAATAGCGTCAATTCCTTCAGCAATGCGTAACAGCGAGCCGTACGGAGCCATCAAAAACCCAATTGCGGTGATGTCGTTTGCTACGGGTTCTATTAGAGCCCTGACTGCACTGGAGTCGCAAAGTTCCTCGTACTCCAGCGTGTCCCAGTCAAAATCATTGGAAATATCCATTGTTTCACCGAATGTCGCCATGCGTGGCACAACGTATGGCGTAGCAGGAAAGCACATGTGAGAGCTGTAATGAGTGTGGATTGTACTTCCATATCCAGTGTTTTGTTGCGTTGAGACACCACCAGGGCCGCCAGGCTGGTTGTAAAGGTAGCATAATGCAGTGTCAAAAATGGCGTATCGTACCGCCTCGGTCCATTCGACATCTCTGGGTAGGCCACTCACTGACTCGGCCTGAGTGATTGGCAATGCGTGCGATGCCCCACCTAGAAAACCGTCACCCAATCGACGCATGCGTGAACGATGATCTCGTCGTTGTAGCACATGCCGCGCTGCAAGGAAGGGATCGTTTCCCTGAATGGACGCGTCCAAAAAGCTTCCAAGTACAGAACGAGCGGCACCATCATCAAGGTTGTCCAATCCAGCACGCGGCACTTCGCGAAGCCTTCGGCCGTAATTTTCGCCCAGTCTGCGCCGCCCAGATGACACAGTGTGTGGCAACATCCCACGCAAAGTCTCGCCTAACCAACTGGGTGGAGAATTCAGGTCAAGCATTGCCCAACCCGTTTTGTGCTCATCCCGAAGCTCGCCGGCAGGCAATGTGCCGGTATCTTCCACGTGTATCACGCGTGCCTCGGTGCGTTCAGACAGTATTCCAACAACTCGTTTGGCTTCTGTGTAATGGGCCACCCAATCCACGCTTTCGGTAATCCAGCCCCACTTTGCAGTGTGGGACTCGGGAGGACCCCACCCTATGTCCGTACGACCCACACGGGAATCGACCTGGTCGTACGCTGCGTTTTCGTGAATCATCAACTTGCGCCTACCAGTCCATGCACCATTTGGTGACTGTAAAACGTCTTGTTGTACGCGGTGGTATTCACGCCGGAAGTTGTCGACACGCTCAGCAACGTGTGCTATACCCGCAAGAACCGAGCGCGATCTTCCAAAAATTGAACTGTCTGTAGATATGGAAGCGTCCCACGCCGCAGTAAATATGGTGCCTGCTGTTAAAGGACGACTTCCACTGTTTGCGGCTCCTAGGTTTGCCTTGCGTAAGATTTGTTTCGCATGAAGCGAGTGATTACGCACCACCTGGTCGATCTGTCGTTGTGCCAGGTGTGTGCGACCCGTTGGTTCGATTCCTATGCGTACAAAGTCATCACTCTCGTCCAAGCGGCGATCTTGGTCGCTGGTGGGAGGCTTTATCCAGCCACCGCGTGGTCCACGTGTTTTGGTCGGCGTTGGAGACGTCTTTTCCTCCTCCGCGCGCCGCCTAGGACGTGCATCTGTGTCACTGAAGACATTTTGTTTCTTGGTCTGGCCGTTTTTACGGAATTGCGACGTTCCTGATACGCCTTGCTGCTTCAAGTGCGACGTTAACATGCTTGCGATGGATGTACCATACGCGCTTAGCTTGCTATCAATTGTTTCCTGGTCAAGACCATGCTTTTTGGCAATGTGATTGGTGAGAGACAACGCAAGACATTCCATATCGCCGTGTGCGTGTCGCTTTTGCTCATCTTTACAGCGTTCATCAGAGTGCAGATGTGGAGCAAGAAAATCGGTCGCAACGAGCTGAACCACGCTCAGAGAAGTTGGGCCTTCTCGTTCGTGCATTGTGCGTAACGTGTGAGCCATGCGTGCTTGGGCTCTCGATTGAAATGCTCGTTTGCAGTGTTGCTTCCCGCACTCCTTTTGGCCTGTCTTCAAGTTCAACTTGCAGCAGCTATCTCCGAGTGCTTTGCCAAGGATTTTAAGTCGTTCCTCACTACCAGCTTCAAATTCCTCCAAGATTCGCCTCTTTCGTTGCTCGTGTTTGGCACGAGCATTGTCGCGGATTTGTTCAAATCCAAGACCGTGAAGTTGCATAAACCATTGTGCACAGTCAGTTGGCTGGCGCGATGTGCAGTTGGTGCAACCGATAGTCGATTCGTACGCTTCCAACTCTGCCCACAATTGCGCTGCTGCGACTCGCGCTTCTCGCGCCTCTACTGGATGTGTTGCTGAGTGTTCGCACACATTCTCAGTCAGGTTACGCATTACCCACACGCGAGTCCAGCTGAACCGGTCACTTTTATCGACGGGCTTTTTAGTCGAGTCAGCCCCCGTTTTTCCCGGGAAGGATGAAAATGATTCAGAATTTGACTCCTCAGGTACGTCGTGTACCTCGAATTCGTCTTCCTCTTGTAGCTGTCGAGCAGCTCCAAGAGGGGTCGACGCTGGTAACGAAAATAGCTTGAGTCCATCGATACGCAAACGCTGACCAGATGCAAATGAGCGAAGGTAAACATACCGCCCATCGGCAACCTTTTCATGCCCCTCGGTAAGTCGGACTGTGATTTCGTTTGTGCTCATGTCTGGATTGATTGTAGCGGCGCGAGTTCCATAGAGTGCGGCAGATCGTGATACCCAAATTTCAAGCCAGCCAGGATTGTCGAATTTGGGTGGCGAAGGTGGTGGCGGTAATGGTGCCAAGTTTGGCGGAAATGGAGGAGGTGGCGCCTTCGGAGGATCGCGGCTTTTACAAGGGCAGATGCGATCAATAGCATTTCTCGACTGGCGGGCGCATCTGAAAGTCCCAGATGCTGAAGCACCAGTCGGATAGTAGCACTCGATGAGCAAACTCTCTTCGATCGTGTGGTCAAATTGTGTGCCTATTAAGCCGATACGATCAATCGCCGGATAGTACATATTGTTTCCTCCCACGTACTGATCGCAATCGACGCCCAGTACATTTAAAATCTCCCGCAGACACTGTTCGTTACTAAAGCTGAACAGGTCCCAACTTCCGTCGCACTCGGTGCCAAAGTCGGTGCAGACGTCGTCGCAGCTTGTGTCGCCGGCGTCGTGCGCTTCCAAAACCCACGTGACCCCGTCATCACCATTTGGATAGGGCCTACAATTGCTCGTTTGCATTCGACGACCCGTATAGCCACGACCGGGCGGCGAAGGAGGTGGTGAGGGTGGTGGTGGTGAGGGCGGTGGCGAAGGCGGCGGTGGACTCGGTGGCGGACTTGGTGGTGGCAAAGGCGAGGGCGGTGGAGACGGTGGGGGTGGGGAAGGTGGTGGCGAAGGTGGAGGAGACGGTG
>CEQY01201027.1_pt1 | contig 21211 bp, 20 predicted proteins | sample 361391 | NCBI WGS metagenome assembly CEQY01 (sample SAMEA2621075, study PRJEB7988) | marine metagenome | isolation source: saline water (ENVO:00002010), including | reverse complement strand
AGAAGGTTAAGCTAGAGGTAAAGGTTCCCGCCGGTATTGATCACGGACAGCGCCTAAAATTATCGCAAGAAGGTGATATAGGTTCTAAAGGTGCTCCCAAAGGTGATTTATACGTACAAATATTTATTGAAGATCATCCATTCTTTGAACGAGATGAATTTGATATTTATTGCAATGTTCCTATCACTTTCTCTCAAGCGGCTCTTGGTGCTGAAGTCGAAGTTCCTACTCTCAATGGGAAGGTAGAGATGAAAATACCTGCTGGAATTCAGTCAGGCAAAAAAATGAGACTTAAAGGTAAGGGTATTCAACGTTTAGGTGGTTATGGAACAGGTGATCAAATTATCAATGTCACCGTTGAAACTCCAAATCAACTTTCTGAGGAGCAACGTGAGCTTTTTGAAAGGCTAGCTGAATTAGAAGAGGCTAGAAGTTCAAGTCCTATGTCTCGAGGATTTTTCGAAAAAGTCAGAGAGTTTTTCCAGTAATTGATTACAATAGTCGGTCTCAAGGGATAACCAATGACAGCCCTGCGTCTTACCGTTAAAATAGTGAGACGAGGTTGTTATGAGAAGAAGCTATATATTTTCACTCTTACTTTTATTTTTTGTAGCCTGTAGCGGTATATCGCCGTTAAATCCAAGCTACTACTCTTCAGATTTTCTAAAAACAATAGAAAGCGTAAATTTGATCTACAAAGATGGAGATAAGGCAGAAGCATTAAAAAAGTTACGGGCCATTCCTGACGAAACTCTAAATCGTGATGAACAGGCTAAAAAATATAATCTCTTAGGAGTTATGCTTTACAGAAATGGTGACCTGGATCGCGCAGCTGAGAATTTTTATCGTGCGCGACAAAATGTGGAGAGAGATCCTTTTTTAACCAATCAAATCAGACTTAATCTTGCGAGTGTCTTTTTTAAAAAAAATCAATACGAAAAATCATACGGAGAACTTAAAAAGATTGATTTAAGTTATGTAGAGAAAAAAGATCTACATGGTTTTCATAAATTAAATTTTACCTTGGCCAACCAGATGGGAGACTCAAAACCTGCAGTGAAATCTCTTCTGTATTTGGGAAAAGATGTAAAGTCATTCTCCGATGTTGAGAACTTTGCCTACAAAGAAGTTCTTATAGATAATTTTAAAAAAATGTCAGATAGTGAGCGAGTTTATTTCCTTGATGAAAAAGCTTCTGATAGCCCATTTCTTATTGCCTATTTAGGTCGAATGGAAGCTATGAGTCGTCTCTATAAGGGAGACCGAACCGGAGCTGAAGATGTTGTAGACTGGCTAGATAAAAAATTTAATCATCTTGAAGAAATTAATACTTTTGTAACGGATTTTAAATTTCGTGTAGATAATTTTTCCAAGGTAAATCCCAAGTCAATCGGCTTGATCACTTCACTATCGGGTAAAACTAGTAAGTGGGGAAAAAAGGCTTTGATGGGAGTGAATACAGCTCTTTCAAGATTATCAAAAAAAGAGGAGCTGTATAAAATTTATGTGAAAGACAATCAAAACAATCCCTATTTGTCTCGTAGTAAAGTTCGTGAGCTGGTTGAAAAGCACAATGTTGCAGTCATAATTGGTGGACTTTTTCCTAATCTTGCTAAAGAAGAATATTTAGAAGCAAGGAAATATGGAGTCCTTTATGTCTCTTTATCTCAAGTTTATCTTCCTCGATCTGAAAAAAGTCATCTGCTTATTGAAATTCCAGGCTCTGTCGAATCTCAAATAAACAGTATGTTGAAGAATCCTTCTTTTGATCAATTTGGGAAGAAGGTGGCAGTTCTCTATCCAGATAAGGATGAGGGATACTCTTATCTCAATGAGTTTTGGAAGTTACATAATGCGGGTAAGTTAGAACTTGTGAACAGTAACCAGTATGAAAGAGGAATAAAGGATTATAGAGAACCAATAAAAAAATTATTAGGACTGAAATTTCCTAGAGAAAGAAGAGAAGAACTCCTTGTTTGGAAGGAGATAAAAAATATTGGCAAGGGAAGTGCTAGAATCATTAACTATCTTCCTCCTGTCGTGGACTTTGACTGGGTATTTATTCCGTCGCTTCCGAGTGAGGCTATTCAAATCATTCCCACCTTTGATTATTTTGATGCGAAGGGAGTTAAATTCGTAGGAGGGCCACCTTGGATAAATAGCAGCCTTTTAAAATATAATGATAGTTCCGGAAAGAGATATGTTATTGGAAACGATACTAAGGCAGTTAGTGAGGAGTTTATCAAAATGTATCGAGATATGAATAAAACTCTTCCTCATTTAGTTGATACTCTGTCTTATGATGCTATGAAGGTTTCGTTGGATTTATTAAAAAAAGGAAATTTTTCTAGTCGAGAAGAGTTTGACTCTTACCTTCGGGAAACTGGTAGCCTTCGAGGTGTAACTTCTGAGTGGAATTTAGCGGAAGGGCTGTGGTTTAAAGAAATGGATATTTTGAAAATTCAAAGAGATGGATTTAAAAAACTTGTCAAAGATCCTAATACTGAAAAGACAGGGGAGACTATTTAGTACTATATGACATTTCGGTCCTGCATTGCTCTTTTTTTTATTTTCACGTCTTGTGGCTTAAGGGTCACAAATTATGTCGATGACAATGTTTTGGTAGGGTCATGGCAGATGAATGAAGTCGTTTGCTATGATATTAATAGAGAGTTTGAAATTGAAATTTATGCTCTTGATACCAGTACAACCACAGCGCAAATAGATTTTGGAGCGAGTGATTTTTCTTATTCACTATCCTCTTCTGGATGCAATACTTCAGCAGTAGGAAGATATTCGACTGAATTTGAGGGTGACTCAGAGGATGTTATGGATATGGGCAGTATCACTGTCTCAGGAGAGTCTTGCGAAGTAGATATAACTGATAGTGGGGACAATACTGTGGGAACAGTACCAATTGATTTCGACTTATTTGCGCCATCAGCTGTAGGGTTGTCTTGGTTTATCGAAGAGCTTGGATCGGGAACTACCAATTTAACCCTCGACTTGTTCACACTATTTGAGGGGTCAAGCGATGGCGATGGTTGCGGCGGTCAAACCTGTATTTGCACAGCAGTTTATAGCAAAATTTAATTCGGATACCTGAGATAGAAGAGGTCTCTGATATTTCTTCCGTAATTCTCTAAGTCCATACCATACCCAACAACAAATTTATCATCCAATTGCTTTCCAATATAGTGAACTTTTACTGGGGTAATCCTTTTATAAGGTTTATCAAAAAGAGTCAGAACTTCAATCGTTCGTGGCTCAGCCTGTTGAAGTCTATTAATAAGAAAATGTAAGGCCCTACCTGTATCAATAATTTCTTCTGCAATGAGAATATTTCGCCCTTGTATATTTGTTTTGATATCTTTTTTGATCACCATTGTCCCGGCACTCTCTTTTGAGCGTCCTATACTTTGGAGTTGAACAAATTCGATATAGATGGTTACTCCTCGAACTTTTTTAATCAAATCAGAGATAAAAACCATACTGCCTTTAAGAATTCCGACGATGATCAGCTCTTCACCTTTAAATCTTTCACTTATTTTTGCAGCTAGATTGGTAGTGATTTCATCGATCTCTTTTTCGTCTATATAAGGCACAAATTGCTCTGAAACAAAATTGGATGGAAATTTATTGAATTCATTCATAGCCCGTCATAGTAGCAGCGAAGTCTATCAAATAAAAGCTGCGATCTTTCTTGAGCGTTAATGTCAAGAAACGGTCAGATTCTCCTATTGTGCAATATGAAAGCAAATGATAAATTTAAACATAAACTACCGTTTATTAAAGGATTTAAAAAATGTTTAAAAAGGTATTGGATTGGTTTTCAAACGACCTTGCTATCGATCTTGGAACTGCGAACTGCTTAGTTTACGCAAAAGATGGCGGGATTATAGTCAATGAGCCTTCGGTCGTTGCTGTTCATCAGGGTTATCGAGGTGAGCAAAAGGTCCTTGCGGTAGGTGATAAAGCTAAAGAAATGTTGGGGAGAACTCCTGGGTCAATCCGTGCTATTAGACCTATGAAGGATGGAGTCATCGCCGACTTTGAAGTCACCCAAGCTATGTTGAAACATTTTATTCAAAAATCTATGAATGGTTCAAAACTTGTAAAGCCAAGAATAATTATATGTATCCCTTTTGGTATCACTCAGGTTGAAAAAAGAGCCGTTAAAGAATCAGCTGAACAAGCAGGGGCGAGAGAAGTCTATCTTATTGAAGAGCCGATGGCTGCAGCGATTGGAGCTGGACTTCCCATTACCGACCCTTCTGGGAATATGATTGTTGATATCGGAGGTGGAACGACTGAGGTTGCCGTTATCTCTCTTGGTGGAATTGTTTATTCAAAGTCTGTGAGAGTTGCTGGGGATAAATTTGACGAAGCTATCGTGAACTATATTAAAAAGAAATATTCTCTTCTCATTGGAGAAAGAACCGCTGAAATGATCAAAATTTCTATTGGAAACGCCTATCCTTTTGATGAAGAAGTTAAGACCTATGAGGTAAAAGGGCGTGATCTTATTGCAGGAGCTCCTAAGACGATCGAAGTTACAAGTGACGAAATAAGAGAAGCTCTCTCAGATCCTATCGCTGAAGTTATCGAAGCTATTAAGACTTCACTTGAAAAAACGCCACCTGAACTGGCTGCGGATATTGTAGACAATGGAATCATATTAGCTGGAGGGGGATCTCTTCTTGCAAACCTTGATATTCTGATAAAGGAGAAGACGGGACTACCTGTCTCCCTTGCGGAAGACCCTTTAACTTGTGTTGTAAGAGGATGTGGAACCGCCTTGGAGAACATTACACTTTTAAGACAAGTGACAACCCTATCTTAGGATGACCATGGAGAAAGACAAGAATGTCTTTTTCAAAGAGCTTAATGAAAAAGAAAAAGCAAGTAAGCTCGTTCAGTTAGCTAAGTCTCAAACAGGCGAGGTCGTGCTATGGAAGAAAGGTAGTGCCGATAAGTTTAAGGCTAAAGTAGTAAACTACTTCACGACGAGAAAAGAAATCCAAGTTGAAGGCGAATTGCCAGAAGATTTCTTTAATGACGAAGTTCTTTTTTCTTTTGTACTAACGGGTGTTCATTATTTTGGTCAATGCAAAGTCTTATCCTTTGCTAAAACTAAAATATATCTAGATCCTATTGGAAAAATATTTAAGTCAGAACGTAGAGCAAATTTTCGTTTGCTTACTTTCCCTCATCATCAAGTTTACCTGCATATCCAAACGGATGATTCTGAGTTACATGAGTCAAACGTGATTAATTTTCAAACAAAAGTATCTGAAACAGGTATTTTTAAGGATTTTCTTGGAATTATAAATGATAAAGATGGTGGCGATAGAGTTTTAGAAGGATATATCAAGCTTAGAGTTAATGATGTATCCGTCACAGGCTTAAATCTTCAACTATCAGATCTTGAGAAGACTAAACTTCCTCTGAAAAAAGATCTTGGAGAAGTGATTTTAGAGTTTAATGACATTCATATCCCGATTCCGGGTGCACAAATCCTCTATATTCTTGAAGGTGTTGCAAGAGATAAAAAGACAAAGATTTATCGTGCTGGTGTTCAATTTTTGAACTTGGACACAAACACGGATCAAAAATTGGCTGGACTTATTAACAAGACATTAAGGCATCTTGAGTCTGAATTTGAGGATTTTTTGAAGTGAAGTTTCTTGGTTTTCTCCTCTTATTTATGGGTTGTAGCACTACATCTCCTGATAAAATGTTTGGAGACACTCTGGGAAAAGAAGAAACTTTTCAACTTGTTGATGCCAATGGGTCGTATTTGGTAAAGCGTGAAGTAAAGTATAGTAAGGGCAGAATGATATCAAGACTTCGCTATTTTGATAAAGATGGTGTGACTCAGCTTGAAAATACTGTTGCCGTCTCAAGAGTGGGCAGACTAAAAAATCAGAAGAGCATTGCAGTCTTGCCAGAGGCTTCTCAGTATAAAGTTTGGTTTGAAAAAGAGGAACATTTCTCCCAAGCAAAGGTGATAGCCTCAAAAAAGAAAATTGCTGTTAATTTAGAGGGGCCTAGCCCTCAATGGGAGGGAGTTAAAGAGTTTGATCTTCCAAAAACACGGTATATATGTTTTTTTTCTCAGCTTCCTGAATGTTTAAAACTCCAAAAATTATTAATAAAATCTGCGAGGCAACCAGTTTCTCTATATGTCCTTTGGGATAACTTCCCTTATCATAATGAACTCTACGTTAATTTAGGTAGCAGCATAACCAGTCTTGCGACTTTAAGCGTAAATAATGATTCTAAAGATGAGTTCAAATTTAATTTAGACATCGGTAGTCAAATCTTATTTTTTCATTATGATAAGAATTTAAATTTCACTAAAATGTTCTGGGTCGCCCAGGGAATAAGTATGGTAAAGTTTGGCGGATAGTAGAGGGAGTAGGTCTAAGTGAATCTCTTTGAAGTGGGACAATTATTTATAACAGGAATTGAGGGTATAACCCTTAAGGATGAGGAACGTAAATTTATCCTGGATAATAATATTGGTGGCGTCATTCTTTTTAAGAATAATTTCTCAGATCCAGGACAATTAGCAGAGCTAATTAATGATATTCAAACCCTAAGAGATGAGTACCCATTATTTATTTCAGTGGATCAAGAGGGTGGGAGAGTAAGAAGGTTTCAAACTCACTTCACTCAATTTCCATCTATGTTTGAAATTGGAAAAAAAGATTCTCCTAAATTAACTTTTGAAGTGCATAAAGTCTTAGCTGACGAGTTGAGTTCATGTGGTATTAATTTAGATTTTTCTCCTTGTTGTGATATTTGGTCAAATCCTAAAAATAATGTCATCGGAGATAGAGCCTTTAGTGATAAGGCTGAAGATGTTGAAAAGCATGTCTCTGCTGCTATTAGAGGTTTGCATACCGGTGGAGTCTTGGCTTGCGCCAAGCACTTTCCAGGCCATGGAAACACGAGTAAGGACTCTCATTTCGATCTTCCTTTCGTGAAAAAAACCTTAGAGGAATTACGGGCGGAAGAACTTGTTCCTTTTCAAAAAGCTTCTAAGTCGAGGGCTGAGTTTATGATGATGGCCCACCTGGTAGTTGATGCGATTGATAAGGAATTACCCTGCACTCTCAGTAAAAAAGCTTACGACTTTTTAAGAGAAGAATTGAAGTACAAAAAAATTATCATAACAGATGACATGGAAATGAAAGCCGTAGCAGATAGGTTTACCAATGAAGAGGCGGCAATCAAAGCTCTCAATGCTGGAGCAGATATCATCATGTACAGATCCTTGGAAAAGACCAAATCTGCCTATGAGGCGGTAATGCAAGCGATTAAAGAGCAGACGCTCAACAAGGGTGAGCTTGAAGCAAAGATTAGACGTGTCATGAGCTGTAAGCAGAAATTTTTTAAAGAGTATAAACCTGTCTATATCCCTACGGTAAGTAAATCTCTTCGCGTAGATCGGCAGTCAGAAATTTTAGATAAAATCTCCCAAGCTTAATATAGAGCCAGATTTACCCCTTTCAGAAATTACTCATTAAATTTGATATCCTATTAGAAGTATTTGTAATTGTTGAGGAATGTAAGTGAAATTTCTTTACGCCCTGCTAATTATTTTTCCTGTGCTGAGCGCAAATGCTCAGCAATGCGGACGCTCTTTTGAAGAGGTGCCGGTTTCTTGTATTCAAAATCTGTCTAGTAATTTTGAGAAATTAGAGAAAAGAGAACAGAAGCGTATTGAAACGCTTGAACGTGCCATAGAAGAGAACAAAGAAGGCAATGTTATTAAACTAGCAGAGATCGAAAAAGATCTTATTTTTATGTTTGATAGAGACATTGAAAAAACTCGCAAAGAGTATGAAGACAAAATCTTTTTATTTCAATCTGCTACCGGTCTTTATGGAAAACTTATTATCAAATCAATAAGTAAAACAGTTGGGAGTACAAAAGAAGAGACTAAGTCGACTTGCTCCATGTTCATTAACTCAGTAGTGTTTGGTCCGAAAGGTTCAGAGATAGTGAAAAACGTTACACTTTCAATCGAATCTATCGCTGGTGCATGGAGTGTTGATAGGGTTTCTTTAGATGAAAAAGGAACAGATTTTGTTTTGAGACGTGAACACGGGATTTGTGTTTTTAAGCGTGTTAATGCCTATGCTTTTCCTTATAAGAAATTTATTCAAGAAGAAGAGGAAGGCAAGGTCATTCTATTATACTTTGGACTCTTCTTGATAGGTCTATCGATCTTTCTTGTGGCCAGAACTATCTTTCAAGATGACGAAAGGTACAAGGCTAAAGAAAAACTTGAAGATGCTGAGGTTGATGAAAAAAGGGAGACTCCCAATGATTTTGTCCTAAAGTATTCTAGACCATTTTTTAAACGCTATTTCACTCCTGTCATTATGGGAATGAAAGGACGAAGAAAAATTAAGGAAAAATACAAAAGAACTCTTGCATCCAGCGGTATGAATAAATTTTTATCTCCTGAAGATTTTTATGCTTTTAAATTATTTTTGATCATTGGATTTCCAATTGTATATCTAGGACTGCGTTCATTTTTGGAAGTTGAGGAAGATTGGCCTCTTAGTTTAACTCCTGTGATATCAATCGCAGGTTTTTTCTATCCAGATGTTTGGATAAAAGGAAAGATTGCTCAAAGACAAAAAGAAATAACTCTTAGTATGCCATTCATTGTCGATATGCTGGCTCTCTCAGTTGAAGCAGGGCTAGACTTTGTTGCAGCTATGCAGCGAGTGATTGAAAAGGCTCCCCCTTCTCCTCTTGTGGACGAATTTGAAACAATGATTAAAGAAACTAAGATTGGCCTTAGCCGAGCTGAAGCATTAAGACAATTATCGTGGAGAGTGGATACTCTTCCGGTTGCATCTTTTTGTGCCACGCTTATTTCGGCGGATGCTGTTGGAGCTGACATCGCTCCTATTCTTAAGACTTTGGCCAAAGAGATTCGTCAGAAACGCTCTTCCATGGCCGAACAGGAAGGAGCTAAAGCCGCTACGAAAATACTTTTGCCTATGATTTTTATAACTCTACCTGCTGTTTTGCTGATTATTGCTGCACCGATGGTGATGAAGCTTATGGGAGGCGAATGAAGCTAGTACTATCCAAAAATAATCAAGAAGTAGCCAGCCAAGTAAAATTAGCTACAAGTTTTAAGGATCGATTACTTGGACTAATGTTTGTAGAGGAAATGAAAGGGTTTGATGCTCTTATCATTGAGCCTTGTAGATCGATTCATAATTTCTTTGTGAGGTTCTCTATTGATGCTGTTTTTGTTGATCGAAATATGAAAATTGTAAAAATTTTGAGGGACTTTAAACCTTGGTATTTAAGTGGAATTTATTTTCGTGCCCATAAAGTAATAGAAATGAAGGCTGGAGCAGCACATGCTTTGAGTGTTGGAGATCAATTAGAGGTGAGAGATGTATAAGCTTGTTGTGATCGGGGGAAGACTTAGAGGCGAAGAGTACGCGTTAAATAATGGTGATAACGTCATCGGACGCTCTCCTGAGGCAGATCATATTATCAGTGTAGAAGGAATTTCTAAAAAACATATGAGAATTACCATAAGCAATGATACCCCTTTTTTAGAAGATATGGGCTCTTCTAATGGGACCTTTGTCAATGGAAAGCTAACAAAAAAATTAACTCTTAAAGATGGAGATCAGATTGCTCTTCCTAATCTTATTTTAAAAGTTGTCTACGTAAAAGAAAAGAAAGTTGTCATTAAGAAGAAGGTTGGAAAGATAGATGGCGATGTTCTTGATACGGAAACGGCTCCTACGGACACAATAGGAAAACTCGTTTTTTTCTTTAAGACAAAGATAATGAATCCTGTCTATGAGATGAATAAAAGCTATGAATGGAAACATCTTTTAGGAATTATGCTGGCACTTCTTACTGTTGGAAATCTGTTCCTTACAGTTTCACCTGTCCTTTTAACGGTGCAAGATCTTATCTATGAAGAAGTTGTAGCCAGAGCAGAGCAATACGCTGATGAAATTAAAAGAACAAATTCGATTTATCTGCAAAGAAATGAAATCGGAAATATAAACACTCGTTTTTTGAATAATAAAGAAGGAAAAGGGGTGATGGGATATTACCTTTTTGACCTCGGAGGAAATATCATACGGCCTGCAAACTTGATGGATAAAAGAATTAAGGATCCTTTTACTATCGAGGCTAGAGATCACTTTAAGAAGGTAAATTATGATGATGAACCTTTGGTTAATAAGAGTCTTTCCAACAATGAGATTGGGGTGGCTAAAGTTCTATATGCCGTAAATACTATGACGGGAACTTCCGAGCCGCTAGGTATTATTGCTATCAGGTTTAAACCATCTGCCCTTCAAACTTTTGAAATTTTTAATAAAACGATTTATTGGGAGACATTTGTCTATACGACATTATTGGCGGTGCTGTTTTTCGGTTTTATTTATTTTATGACTTTGAAGCCTGTAAGAGAAGCGAAACTGCAAGCAGATGAAGTTCTACGAGGGCGAAGAAAAGAGATCACATCTGAATATTTATTTGAAGAGCTCTACCCTATGACTTCCTTATTGAATACGACAATCCAAAAAAATCGAGAACTTATGAATGAGGATGTAGGCGATTTTGCAGAAATTGAAGAGGATACGAGTTATGTGGCAACCCTGCATGAGCTTATGATGGGGATTGATAATGCTACTATGGTGCTCAACTCTGAAAAGAATATTGAGCATGTAAATGAATTGGCAGGAGATTTGACAGGAATGCGAGAAAGCCTCGTTAAGGGCTCGAATATACTAGATGTAGCTCAAAATGAGGGTATCGCTGGTACAATATTAAAACTATGTGATGATTCCGCTAATAATAACGGGACTCATCAGCATGATTTCTACGAATTGGAGGGGGAGTCTTATCAAATTAGTGTTTCTTCATTAATTGGTAAAGATGGTTTTGCAAAAGCCTTCTTCATTACGTTTGTAAAGGAGTTGTAAGACTTGGCTGCTGCGGTTCAAATTTTCAATCATATTGATACGCCAAAAGAGCCTGGTACATACCATCGTCTTGTCTGTTTAACGGGAAAGGGCAAAGGAAGAGCTTACTTTATTACAGGAAAAAGAGTTGTTATAGGAAGGTCTGAAGAGGCTGATATCACTATTCTCGATATGAAGTCTTCTAGGGAGCATGCAGAAATAGTCAATCTCGGTCGTTCTTTTGTCATTACTGATCTTGGTTCGCAAAATGGAATTATCGTCAATGATTTAAAAGTTAAACAGCATAATTTATCTCATGGGGATAAAATTATTATTGGAAAGACTGTTTTTAAATTTTCCCGAATCGAAGTCAAGGGTGATCGAGCTGCTATCTCTCAAAAGAAAAAAGAGGATTTAGACGAAGATGAATTTGCAGTGGATCAACCCTCTGCGAGGGGTCTCAATCGAGGACTTTTAATTGTCTTAATCGTGGCTCTTGGAGCGTTATTCTTATTACCTTCAGAAAATAAGTCGATCAAATCACGTCCAAAAACTATCGATAAGAAAATTCCAGAGATACTTCCACAGCAAGGCGGTATTATGGAGACGAATAGTCGTAGTGAAGTTGCCAAAAGAAATAGAGAAAAGCTTGAGGTGTATTTTCAAAAAGGTCTTAGAGAGTTTCGAGAAGGAAATTATTTTAGGGCGAAGCAAGAGTTTGAATCAGCTTTGACATGGAATCCAAATGATTTAGATGCCAGAAACTATCTTAGACAAACGAACGAAAAAATTAATGAAACCATTGAAGCTTATTTTTCCAAAGCTACGTTGGAATCCGAGGCCGTAAAATATCATGAGGCAGCTGTGGCCTACTGTAACATCGTGAAGTATCTCATCAAAAATAAACAGGATAGTCGTTATAAAAGAGCTGAGCTTGGTATTCGTGATCTTGAAAAAAAGATGGGGCTCGAAGAAGGTGGATTTGATTGTGTCAATAGTGGAGGAAATTCCAAATGATGATTACAGTTAAACAACATGATCAAATCATCTATGACATAAACGTGTTAGAGGAAGATCTCAATAATGGATTAGAGGTCTTAATAGGGAGAGAGGAAGACTGTCATATTCAACTTGATTCTTATTTGGTCTCTCGTTATCACGCTAAAATATTTCTTTCTACTAATACCGGAGCTCAATTGGAATCTACCTCTGATTATGGTGGTGTCTATCGCAATGGAGCGGAAGTTAAGAATACTCCCTTAGTTGAGAACGATAAAATTACCATCAATGATTTCGAGCTCATTATAACTCAGGTTCCGAATAAAAATCCAAGCGTGTCTCCCTCTGGGGATCTTCCCATTGATGAGGCTTTCTCAAAAACACAAATTGTGGATCGAATTAATGAGGAAACGGTTCAGATTCCAGCTGAATTAGAGGAAATGATGGAAGATGATCTTTCAGTGGTAGCGGATGAAGAGCTAAGTGGTGGCGATTCAACTGATATGTTAGATCCTCCTCAAATTGATGAGATGGATGAATTTAGTGAAATGCCCTTTGATAAACCAGACTCTGAGGATGAATTTAATAATGAGCTTTCTAATGATTTACAAAATGATTTTGAGCAAAGTTTAGAGGGAGATCTAGAGAGCGAACTGGCAGAACCTCTTGGTGATGATTTAGAGGATGATTTGAATGGAGATAATGGTGCTGAATTTTCTGAAGAAGTCTCCTCCGATGATGATAATTTAAATAGTGATTTTAATAGCGAAACTCAACAAGATTTTGGAGATCCCTCGGCTGATGACAGCTTTGTTCAAGACAATTTTGGTGATGATGGATTTGGTGATGATGGTGGATTTAGCGAACCAGGTTTTGGTGGAGATGATAGCGGTGCGACCCAGGTCTTTCAGTCATTTGCAAGTTTTTCATTGAGGATTTTTGGAGAATATGCTCCTTTTGATAACTATCTTATTGAAGAAGATGAAATTAAGATTGGGAGGGACTCTGAGCAGTGCCAGATTCCTCTCAACGATCCAGAAGTTTCTAAAGTCCACGCTATTATTACGAAAACGAAGATTAATTGCTTTATTGTGGACAATGATTCTTCTAATGGAATTATACATAATGGTGAAAGGGTAAAACGAGCCGAGCTTGTTAATGGGGATGAGTTTGTCATCGGAGACACAAGTTTCACTGTCGTAGTCAAATCAGACATCATAGAAGCAGAAAGAGGTGCCCTTATGCCTGTCCCAGAAGGACAGGAAGTTGAGATAGAGGAGATTGTCGAAGAGGAAGTAGACTTTGATAGTTTAGAAGGTGAAGGCTTCGGAGAGGAAGAGAAAGAAAAGAGTCTTATCAAACGGATAATGAAAGATAAGAGGAAGAGGTTGTATGCCGGCGTTGGATTATTATTTCTAGTCCTTTTACTACTTGATGATGGTCCCAAAGAGCCTAAAGTCAGTGAAGATAAAAGAGAGGAAAAAACTGAAGAGAAACCTAAAGAGAGCACCAAGTACTCTGAGGAGACAAGAGAAAAATTGGAACAGAATTATCAATTAGCTTTGACTCGATTTGGTGAAGATCAGTTTGCCGAGGCTAAATTATATATTGATATCGTTAATGCTATAGATCCAGCTTTTAGTAATGCTGACTCCTTAACTAAAGCTATTGATGAAGCACTCGCTGAGCAAAAAAGAAGAGAGGAAGAAAAAGCGCGCGCTGAGGAGGAATTGAAAAAACAAATACAGATAAAGGCTCTTGTTGAAAAGGCTACGGCAGCTGTGAAAGAGCGTAATGTTCAATTGGCAGAAAGCCTTTTTTCACAGATTGCCAGGTTAGATCCAGAAAATTTGGATATTCAACCTCTAAAGCTAGAACTAGAAGTTTGGAAGGCAAATGAACAAAAGAAAATAGAAGAAGAGGCCCGGAAAAAAGCACTCAGACAAGCTATGATCGATAAAATGAAGCCAGGTAAAACGGCTTATATACAAGAAAATTGGTATGAAGCATCTGAGAAACTAGAGAAATTTATAAAGACACCTGATATTGATGAAGATCTCTTAAAAGAAGCTTCTGATATGCTCAAAGAGTCCAAAAATAAATTGGTCAATATGATCAATCCACTAGTGAGTAAGGCAAGATCTTTTAAAGAGGGGCAAGATTTAAAGCAAGCTTACGAAACTTACGGAGAAGTTTTGAAGCTAGACCCTACTAATGAAGAAGCTTTAAATGAAAGAGATGCTATTTTTAATGAGTTAAATAATCGCTCTAAAAAAGTTTATAGAGAGGCATTAGTTGCGGAGTCACTAAGCTTATTTTCAAAGGCTAAAGAGAAGTTCCAAGAAGTGCAACAAATTTCACCTATTAATAGTGAATACTATAATAAAGCAACAGATAAACTAAAAGCCTATTTGGAGTAGCCATGGAGTTAAAGAAATTTTCAGCTGAAACCCATCAAGGTCCTTTTTTGAACTTGAATGAAGACGGCTATGATTTTGATCTTGATCAAGAACTTTTTATGATCTTCGATGGCTTTGGAGGTAACGGAGTCGGTGATAAGGTGGTTGAGGAACTTAAGACTTCGGTGAAGAAATTCTACCAAAATTTTGTTGAGGATCGAAACGCTACACTTCCCTTCTTTTATTCTCCAAAATTTACTCTTGAGGGAAATGCCCTTATTAACTCTGCACTTTTCTCCCATGAGAAGATTTTTAAGGCGAATCAAATTGTTCCCATTGCTCAAAGAGGAGGGGCTTCTGGCATAATCATGGCAAAATTCGAAAGCTTAATCACATTACTATTCGTGGGAAGCTGTCGAGGATATCTCTTGCGGCGTGGAAAACTCACAAAATTATGTGAGGAGGACACTCATCGCCATATTTCTTTTGATAGCCTGGATTCTCATCTTAAAAATATGCCCCTTTCAGGTTTTGGACTCTTTCCTGATTTATACTATCAAGTAAAAGAAGTGAGAGTTGTGCAAGGGGATAAGCTAGTGCTTATGACAGATGGGGTCTTTGGGAGAATGGACGAAGATGAGGTCAAGGCCTCCGTTTCACAATATACTGTGAATATTAAATCAAAAGTTCATCAGATGTTTCAGCTCTCAAACCAGCGAGGAAATTTAGACAATCAAACCTGCATGATTCTCGAATATTGAGCTAAGCGCTTAAAATTAGACATTTTGCGAGTTGTTATCTAACATTGAAGTTGTGGTTTCACTTCTGGTTTCACTTCAAGGATGAATAAATATGACGCCAAAGATACTCGTCGCGGATGACAGCCCTACAATTCAAAAAGTCATTGGAATCACTCTGGCCTCAGAGAATTTCGAGATTATTAAGTGTGAAGATGAAAATAGTTTAGAGAGTCTCGTTTCTGAACACAAACCTGAACTTGTTTTACTTGATTATAATTTATCTGAGGCCTTAACCGGTTATGATCTTGTTGAGAATATAAGAAAGATACACCAAGCAAGAGTTATCTTTCTCTACGGAACCTTCGATACCATTGATGAAAGTTTGAATAACCAATTTAATATTGATGGTTCTATGGTTAAACCATTTGATGCTAAAAAATTCATTCACCTTTGTCGTGATACTATCGCTCTAGATTTAGAGTCAGACTCTACTCAAATGGATTCTTCTAGCTTTGATGCCGAAGAGATAGAGGACTTTGAAGATTATGATTCAAATGAGTCCGATTATGATCCAGATTCGACGGATAAATTTGAGCTAGGAGAAGATTGGCAAGTTAACCAACCTCTTCGTGATGATAATGATGATCTTACTTCTGAGGATGTTATTTCCACTCAAGAAAAAAATGAGCTAGAAGCTGGAATGGAGGACTGGGGTGTTGCCGTTCCTGGTGTTATCGATCAAGCTGATTCTAGCTCAGTTGATCTTCCTCCAGTGATAGATGCCGCAGAAGAGGTTTTAGTGGAGTCAGAAGATCTCATTCCCTCTGATGATGATTTAGAATATCCTGATATTGAAGAAAAGCCGACAGGTTCGAATAACACACCTCAATTGGTTTCAATGGAGGAGTTAAATGAAGATGTTTCAGACGTTGACTCGGGTATTCCAAGTGAAGGGATTGATCTTAATTCAACATCTGGAACTGATACGATTGAAGAGGTTCAAGCGTTAGAAGATCAAATCGCAGATGAAACTAATATTGAAGATGATATTTGGTCTGCTGATGAAGTCCATGAAGATCCGGATGCTCACAGATTTTTTGATGAAACAACAGAAGTTCAGGCACCAGGAAGAAGAACTGAAGATACTCGTCCTGAGCAAACTCGCCCGATCAACACAGAAATAGGAGAGAAGACTGATCCTATGATGAATCCTCTTCTCAATCAGAATATTGAAAATATAAATCAATCAGTTAAGGATAGTCTTGATCCTGTAATCGAAAAAATAGTCAAAGAAGAAGTCGCAAAAGTACTAGAAAGAGTCATTAGAGAAGAGGCTCAAAGGGCGATCGAAAAGGTGGCTTGGGAGATAATTCCTGATCTCGCTGAGAATATAATTAAAGAACAACTAAGCCGTCTTGCTGATGATGTTGCATCAGAGTCTTAAGCCTTAAATGAAAGAGAACCTGTAAAAAAGCTTTTCGTATGATCTCCTTGTACATTTAACATGGCTTCACCTTCAGGGCCTAGCCCAATAAAATTACCCTTGGTTTCATCGATAGTAACTTCTTGATTCATATGGATGCAATAGCGCTCCCAAAGTTCAATAACTTTATCGCCATGGAGTCTGTTATCAAGAATGTACTGATAGATTTTCCCGGCTAAGTGTTTTTTCTCAATATTTTTAAATTCGGCTTCTTCAAGAATATGACCATAATCAGAGCTCGCACTGAGGTTGAGTCCAACACCCACAGTAAGTGTACTTCCCTTGGTATCGATTAAAATTCCGCCACATTTTTTAAGAGATTTATCAAAGAGATCATTCGGCCATTTCACACGCAATCTATTTTCAAAATATTGATTGATAAGAACTGCCACTTCTAGGGGAGCGTGAGTCATGACGGCTCCTGCTCTGAGAGTAAAGGAGAAACATAATGAGCCTTCGGTGTTTTCCCATTTCCTACCATAACGCCCTCTCCCGTCAGTTTGAGTATCGCAACTAACTAGATACTCGTCACGAGGGTTTCTTTCTAATAAATAATCTTGTGTGGAGTTGATTTCCTGAAAATGTTCATGTTTCATAGAGACAGTTTAATATTCAAAAGACGAGTGGACAAATGAGTTTAATAGAAAGAAGCGAACCAAGACAAATTAGATTTACGAAAAATATCAATCCCTATGCTGAAGGCTCAATAATGGCTGAATTTGGTAATACCAAAGTGCATATAACGGCTACGATTGAAGAGAATGTACCACCTTGGATGAAAGGAACTGGAAAAGGTTGGGTTACTGCTGAATATAATATGCTGCCCCGCTCAACTCATGATCGAGTGAGAAGGGAGAGAAGTAAAGTTGGGGGGAGAACTCAAGAGATTCAAAGATTAATAGGGCGAGCTATTAGGGCCGTAGTGGATATGCAAAAACTAGGAGAGAGGCAAATCGTTCTAGATTGTGACGTTATGGTAGCTGATGGTGGAACTAGAACGACTTCTATTTCTGGAGCTATGGTTGCTCTTGAAATGGCGGTGGCAAAACTTATAAGTGAAGGTCTCATAAGTGAGACTCCGATTAAGGAAAAATGCGCTGCCCTTAGTGTGGGAATTAATAAAGCTGGAAAAATAATTGCGGATCTCAACTACGAAGAGGATTCAAGCTGTGAGGCGGATGTTAATGTTGTCATGACCGAAAGTGGAAAGTTTGTAGAGGTTCAGGGAACTGCAGAGGGTGATCCCTTCTCAAGAGAACAACTGGATGCGCTGCTTGAGTGTTCTAAGCTTGCGCTTGAAAAAGTATTTGCAGAGCAGCGCAGGGTTTTATCTTAATGGATCTTATTTTAGCTTCCGGAAATCCCCATAAAGCAGAAGAACTAAATGAACTCTTCAAAGACTCAAAACTTAATATTCAAGCCAGTACTGAAAAACTTGAAGTCATAGAGGATGGAATAAGTTTTCAGGAGAATGCCTTTAAAAAATCTAAGGCCTATTTTGATCGTTTTAAAAAACCAACCTTAGCGGATGATTCAGGATTAGTTATCCCTGCTAGAACAGATATACTAGGCGTTCAATCCGCTCGCTATGCCCCAGAGTTGGCTACCTACACAGAAAAAAACCAAGCTCTTTTAAAAGACTTGGAGGGTCTTAAAGAGCGTAAAGCATACTTTGTTTGCTATTTTTGCTTTTATCTTAACCCTGAAGAAGTTTTCTTTTTTGAAGGAAGAGTTCATGGAGAGATAGGTCTTAAGGCACAAGGAGTTGATGGCTTTGGATATGATCCTATTTTTTTTCCTGATGGAAAAGAAGGTCAGTCTTTAGCGGAACTTCCCCAGTGGAAAATGGAGCATTCACATCGTGCTAAGGCAGTAAAAGAAGCTCTTAAGTTTTTCCAAAATTTTTAAAAAATTTACATTCCTACTAGTTCAAAAGCTCTAAGAATTCTCTGTTCAAGTTCAGGGGCCTGTAACTTTGCCCGCTCTATTAAAGCCTCTTTAAGATCTTTAACCTTTACACTTGAACTAAGATCCTTGGTCACAACATCAAAATAGAGTTTTACCAAAGTATCCATATTACTTTTCGGTAAAATCTCTACACCGTGGAGATCTTCACCAGTTGCGAGGTAGTAAAAGCTAGTGGTGACTATTCCTGATAAAACATAGATGCCATCATCCTCAGTGACATTACTGGTGTGACGTAGAAGAATCGGATCTTCAGGGTCATGAATATCTCGATGACAAGAGAGTTGATCGTGATAAGAAGCTTCTCCAATTTTCCAGTTCCAACCTGAATCATTTAACTTGGATTCAACATACACACCTATGATATCTGCAAAGGCTTCATTAATAAGTTTTGAGCCTATAGATGTATCAAGTTGACTGGTATTGGCCACCACTGCATGAGCAATTTCATGGGCAACAATATCGATAGATTTCGCTAGAGAGGTTGAATTCTCACTTGCCGGAGAGAATGCGATGAGGCCTTCATTTCTAATATAGCCAGCTTCGGAGACTTGCATTCTTCCAGCATCCACCGCCCATGGTGTTTCTGTATAGCGATCGATCACTATTTTTAACTGAGAAGGAAATTTGTAGTCTAAGTTTTCATCTAAGACTTTTAGAGTACTCAGGGCATTGAAATAAGCGCTTACGCCAGTTTGATTGGAGAAATTTTTTGATCCCGAATCAGCTTTAATATCTAAGCCGTAGCGAAGAGCTGCGCTAGAAAAGAAACTAGAATTTGATGTTTTTACACTTAGTATTTCGGTTTCCAGTGCATAAAATCTTTCAGTCCCGAAAAACTCATCTTCTACAACCTTCTCAGAAATAGGAAAGCTTCTTTTCGTTTCAGTTAAATCAATTCCCTCTCCCGTGTCTGCAAAAGAATTTGCAGACAAAGTTAAGAGTGCGAGAAAAGCTAGGTTTAGTCTTGGCATGGGCCCTCTGTATAATCAAGAGTTCTCCCTGAAGTAATCTCCTTACATTGAATTTGGCATTTAATATAAGGTTTTCCTCTAAAACAGGCCATCTCACTTTCTTGGAGACCATCAGCAAATACATCCGGACAATTTGATCCAGTCCAATTCACATTTAGACAATAAGCTTCTTCGGTGGTTTTGGGATGAATAAAATGAACAATAGGTTTTAAGTCCGATTTCAAAAGTTCGCGAAACTTTTCAGAGATATCACTTAAGCCATCTGAACCTTCTACATAGTGGGCAAAGGTATAAAGTGCAGTCGCACCCAGTTTGTAGAGCGCATGCTCAAAACTAGCGTTTTGGATCGGAAAGGTGTTTCCAACTTCATCAGCGTAGGCATTTTGCATATTTTGAAGATGCATAATGCTACTTTGCGAGACGACTTCCTGAGGTTGGTCACTGCCTTCAACATTTTTTAGCTGGCTTATGATGGCCCTGCCAAAAGTTTCAATAGTGATAGGATAATCCGATTTGTCTGAGGATCCTATGGAGTCGGAGAGAGTCTTCGCCAGAGTTGCACCTGAGTGAATCGAGAAACTAAGTGTGAGTAGAGTCAGATACATTGATTTCATTTTACCTCCCTAAGGCAAACAGGATCGATCTCCTGAAGTTTAATGATATTATTCTCAGTTGGGGCATAATTATGCTCCCAATTGATGCAAACTAAAGCTTTGTTTATAAATTCCGCTTCCTCTCCATTCACTCTTCGAGGGATATCTTGAGTTTTAAATACGCAGGTTTTAAATTCAAGAGACGTAGTTATTCTATCCTCAAGACTTGCTAGGGTTGGAACATCGCTAATAAAGAGCTCCCTTACAGCTGGATTATTAGTATGATTCATATAGTAGTCTTGTTGGATTTCAGTATTACGATCTGAGAAGGGATCTTTGGTGTAATAGTTCTCTTTTCTTGGGTAAATATAACCAAATCCATCATCCATTCCCCCGCGAATAGAAGATTGATAGATAGGATCATTATCGGGACCGGAGTCCACGACCCACTTTGGGTGATGAAAAGGTGTCCCTCCAATTCCCATATAGCTTCGTTTGAGAAATTCTAACGTTCCATTTTTTTGAGTGTACATACACCCTCGATGAAATTGAACAATAGCAAAATCTTTTAGAGCCAAATTATTTGAAGTTTTCATACCAGCACTGATCCTGGTGCCTGCCATTGATTCGGTGATGGTTTCAATGGTTCTTAAGGATAGATACTCAAATTCACAGGATTGAGTGGAGTCACAGTCAGTATTATAAACAATAGATACTTTCTCAGCGTCTTCTACTGTTTTCACCTGCCCCATAGATTCTAAATTAAAAAATGAAAGCAGGACTAGAAGAAGTAATTTTTCCAACTTCACCATGAATCCCCTTTAATGACGCAGGTATACGTCAATCCTAAATTTTTCTCTATGACAGTGAAAATTTTACGAAAAACATCATCTTACATCTTTGTAACTCATTAATTTTTCGAAACCTTTTTAGGCCATGATGTGGCCTGTTTCGTCTAAAAAACCATCTAAGTATCCAGCATAAGCGTATAAATTTATTGCCAAAATCAACTAATTCATCTAAAAATTAACTTCACCAGAAGTCGGGGTGTAGCGCAGCCTGGTAGCGTAACTGCTTTGGGAGCAGGA
>CEQY01001208.1_pt1 | contig 21216 bp, 11 predicted proteins | sample 361391 | NCBI WGS metagenome assembly CEQY01 (sample SAMEA2621075, study PRJEB7988) | marine metagenome | isolation source: saline water (ENVO:00002010), including | reverse complement strand
ATCGGGACTAGAACCTCAACACTTGCAATGTGGCAGGCCAATAAGGTGCGCCAAATACTACAGGACAATGGTTGTAAAACTGAAATTATTGGAATTTCCTCACAAGGAGACAAATCTCTAGGTGGTGACCTAGCCTCAACAGTAGGTCAATTTATTCATGCGGTAGACAGCGAATTAATAGCCGGAAATATCGATATTGCAGTACATTCCAGCAAAGATGTCCCAGTAAAAATTTCTGATGACATCGTCAATTTAGCTTATCTTGAACGCGGTTGTACCAATGATTTACTCATTTTTCCCAAATCAAAAGATCACCTTTCATTAGGTGACTTACTTAACACAGATCACACCTCATCATTACTTGAAGCGCTAGCAGTTATCCCTAAATCGGGGACTGTTGGTACGGTTTCGGGCAGAAGACAATCATTCATTTTATCACAACGCCCAGATGTCATCCCAATAGCCGTAAGAGGGCAAGTTGAAACAAGATTGAAAAGGCTACGTCAAGGCAGGGTTGATGCGATAGTTTTGGCAGAGATTGGCCTTTTGCGACTACATGAAATCGGCGCTTTAGAGCCTTGGATTCTTGATTTTAGTGCGGTGAGAATTAGCGACGAGGAGTGGCCTACTGCGCCAGGTCAAGGAGCGATTTCAGTTCACTGCCGAGCCTTGGATGTAGATATGCTCAATCACTTGAGAACAGCATTAAATCACCAAAAAACTGCAGATGATGTTAGTAAGGAGCGTGAGATACTAACCTCGGTAGGCGGCGGCTGTCAGTATCCTGCCGGCATTAAAGTGGATGGCGATGAAGTATCGATACAAGTTTCTCCGCAAAACTGGCGTGAAGTATTTTGCCAAGGGTTGAAATTTGACAGTATGAAATATCACGGACCATTGAACAAAATGGAAATTAATTTACCCAGTACCCAGATTAGTACCACTCAACAAGTTGACAATGGCCCGAAATTAATCTCCACATTGAATTCAAATCGTTTAGCAAGAATCTTACAAAATGATGGTATTAATGTCTTGAATCAGCCGGTCATAGAATTGATTCCAAAAGCCGATAATTGGCCAAGTGGATTTATCGATAATTCCGTCTCTCGGTCGCAATGGCCCTACCTAGTATTGACTTCACCATTTGCTGCCAAGTGTGCCATTGAAGTAGCCAAGACAAATGGTGATTTGAACCGTATTCAATGGCTAGCAATTGGTGAAGGGACAGCAAGAGCATGTTTCATGCGTGGCGTCACAGTATCAATTTGTGCTAAATCCAGAGATTCAGTCGAACTAACCGAGTTTATCAAGGATAAAATCGAGCGCAACATAACTCTAATGATACCACGTTCCAATGTTGGCTCGACAGCGTTTGTTGACGGTCTAACTGACTTAGGTTTCAACGTCAAAACATGGGTCGGCTATGAGAATCAACCCAAGCAAGTCGACAAGATGCCAGTTGCCGATAATGACGTATTGCTACTATCATCTCCATCATCTGCCCGTGCTTGGGTCGAAAATGACTTACCCATACCTAAAAATATACTGTGTATGGGCAAAGCATCACAAGAGGAGATAGAATCACTGCAAAATTTCGCTAATTCAACAGTCGAAGTTTTACAGGGTCCAACTGCCGAATTTGTCGCTAAATGGTGGAAATCAGCAAGGGGTGAATAAATGAATATCAGACCAAGAATTAATCGTTGGACTCCAGCAAGACGTGATTTAAATTTTGGACATAGCATCACCTCATGTTTAGTTCAACCACATTTTGTTGTTGCTGGAAGTGGTGTTGACCAAGAAATTTCTAGTATGCCTGGTATCAATCGACAATCGGTTGATGTATTACTATCTACTATTGCTAAAGACATGGCTATGGGAATTACTGCTCACATGTTATTTCCAGTAGTTGATTCTCACGACAAAGATTCTACCGCCTCTAAGGCTTCTAGTCAAGATATGCCTCTGCAACAAGCGGTCAAGCAATTAAAATCCAAGTACGGCAAAGATATTGTTTTGATGACAGATGTTTGCCTGTGTACCGCCACAGACCATGGTCACTGTGGTATTGTTCACAATCATGAAATCGATAACGATCTAACTATTCCGGAGTTATGCAAGATCGCTCAATCACACGCCGAGGCTGGCGCAGATTATGTTTCAGCATCTGACATGATGGATGGCAGAGTTAAAGCAATTCGCGCTACTCTTGAATCCGCCGGACTATCAAACACCGGAATTCTCTCGTACTCAGTAAAATACGCCTCATCGTTCTACGGACCGTTCAGAGATGCAGCCTCTTCTGCACCATCATTTGGTGACCGAGGTAGTCATCAGATGGACATCCGCTCAGGATATGATGAGGCGATTCTTGAAGCAGTTAGTGATGAAGCAGAAGGCGCAGATATAATCATGGTAAAACCAGCGCTAACCTATCTCGATGTGGTTCGTCAAGTATCTGATGCTGTTGCTAGACCCGTTGCTGTGTACAATGTTAGCGGTGAATATTCGATGGTAATGGCCGCAAATCCCGATGAACAATCTAGGGCAAAAATGGTTCGTGAGATATTCCATTCCTTCAAAAGGGCCGGGGCTGACGTGATAGTTAGTTACCACACCCGCGAGGCTGTGGCTGGAAACTGGCTTAATTGAGGTGAATCAATGCAAAGAACCAATTCTGATACCTTGCACCAGGAGGCATTACACCACTTGGTAGGAGGGGTAAATTCACCAGTTAGGGCATTTAAATCGGTGCATGGAAATCCGATTTATTTTGAAAAGGCTTCAGGCGCCATAGTTACCGATGTTGATGGTAATGAGTTAGTTGACTTTGTCCAATCTTGGGGCCCACTTGTTCACGGCCATTCCCACCCTAAAATAATCGAAATGGTCTATCAAAAGATGCAGAACGGTACATCTTTTGGCGCTCCCCACACTGGCGAGATAGAGTTGGCTAAGCGAGTAAAGCAACGTTTCTCCTACATGGACAAGGTAAGATTTGTCTCGTCAGGAACTGAAGCAGTAATGAGTGCAGTTAGGCTCGCTAGAGGCTATACTGGTAGAGATTTACTGATTAAATTCGAAGGCTGTTATCATGGCCATGTAGACTCGCTAATGGTTAGTTCCGGCAGTGGGCTTGCTACATTTGGTATTGCCAGCAGCCCAGGCATTCCTAAAGATACAGTTGCCACTACGCTAGTCGCGCCACTTGATGATGAAGAAGCAGTAGAATTTCTATTCAAAGAACACGGCGAAGATATTGCGGCGGTAGTAATTGAGCCTCTGCCTGCCAACAATGGCTTATTGGTTCAACGTCATGAGTACCTAGCAAAGCTAAGGCAACTATGCGATGAGTATGGGGCGTTGTTAATCTTTGATGAAGTGATTAGCGGTTTTAGATTCAAAGATGGCAGTTACGGTGACCTTTCAGGAATTACTCCAGATATTACCTCGCTTGGTAAGGTGATTGGTGGTGGACTACCAGTCGGTGCTTATGGCGCTCGAAGCGAGATTATGGAAAACCTCTCGCCACTTGGTCCAGTTTACCAAGCTGGTACCTTGTCTGGTAATCCACTAGCCATGGCAGCAGGAATTATGACGCTAGATTTACTGGACGAGGCGGCATATGACCGATTAGAATCATTAGGTCAAGTATTACAAAATGCTGTTGAACCTATTTTGGCTAAACATGGCCACCCAATGCGCCTTGTTAGGCTGGGCAGTTTGTTTTGGTTTTCCCCGGGTTCAGGGCAACCTCCCGCCAGAGCTGACTTGATACCATCATCGGCTGGAGCACTATATTCAGATGTTCACCAAGGCTTGTTAGAAAAGGGCTACATGTTAGCCCCATCAGCTTACGAAATCGGCTTTATTGCAACTGTTCATGAAGAGCAACACATTCTTGGTATGGCCCAAGCCTTGGACGAAGTATTGGAAGCATTGGAGTGTTAGGTATGAACGGCAAGGAGCGAATAGTTTCGGCGTTAAACTTACAACCAGTTGATAGAACTCCAGTATGGTTTATGCGGCAGGCCGGTAGACATCTTCCAGAATACCGCAAAATAGCGGCAGAGCATAATTTCTGGGAGCGCTGCATGGATGTTGATCTATGCACAAAAATCACGCTGCAACCAATCGAAAGATATCAAACAATAGATGCTGCGATTATCTTCAGTGATATTCTAACTCCCCTGCCAAGCCTTGGCTATGATGTCGAGTATGGTGGAGGAATTAGAATCAGCGATTTTTCTCTATCAGATGTTGATGACTGGACCGATTTTAGTGCTAGAAAACACGCACCTTGGGCCGCTGATGGCCTCAAAGCGGTAGGTGAAGAAGTTGGTGATTCAATTGCTCGACTAGGTTTTGTTGGCTGTCCTTGGACAATCTGTATGTATTTACTATCTGGGGGAACTGGCGACAAAGATTTCCACAATGCCCGGGCAAAGGTCTATTCAAACCCCGAGCAAGCCTCCAATATGCTACTTAAAATGGGCGAAATTGTTGGTGATTTACTTGCTGACCAAGTAATACATGGCGGTGCGGATGGAGTTCAATTATTCGATACTTGGGCGGGATTATTATCGCCTGAGGATTATCGTAAATACGCGATGCCTGCTACTGCTAGAACCATCGAAGTATTTAGAGAGAAAGTCGGTAATAATGTTCCACTAATCCATTATGCAAAGGGCTCTGGTCACCTTCATTCAGCAATTAGAGAATATGACATAAATGCTGTCTCCCTTGACTGGCGCGATAACTTAGCTGATAACAGGCAACAATTTGGCGACAAATTTGCCTTCCAAGGAAATTTAGACCCCTCACTGCTACACGGCTCCACACAGATGGCAAAACAAGCCACCAGAGAAGTCCTCAAAGCAGCCGGCGATAAGCCCGGACATATCTTCAATCTCGGTCATGGCTTTGCCCCTTCGGCAAGAATCGAATGTGTTGAAACAGTACTTAGAGAAATTACAGGTGAATGACCATGCGTCAAAAAATGGCCGAAATGGTACACCGAATACAAGACGAGATTTGTCAAGCATTGCGAGAAATTGATGGCGTCGACTATCGTCAAGATGAATGGACACGCGAAGAAGGCGGCGGCGGAAGAAGCCGAGTTTTCTCGGGCGGTAAAGTGTTTGAGAAGGCCGGAGTGAATGTTAGTATTGTCCATGGCACACTAAGCCCTCAAGCAGCCAAAAGTATGGGTGGCGGCCATGAGTTGAAAGGCGCTGATTTGGATTTTTTTGCTACTGGAATAAGCCTAGTTTTACATCCATTAAACCCAATGGCACCAACAGTACATGCCAATTATCGATACTTTGAGCGTGGAGAAGGCAACAAGCCAGGTAGCTGGTGGTTTGGCGGTGGAGCAGATTTGACCCCAAGTTATTTGTTTGAAGAAGATGCAATTCATTTTCATCAAGTCCACAAAGATGCTTGTGATCGACATGAAGTCGCAGATTATGATCATTTCAAACAATGGTGTGACGATTATTTTCATATCAAACATCGAGGGGAGAGAAGAGGGCTTGGTGGATTATTCTTTGATGATATCAATAAAGCAAGCAGAGAAGACTGCCTTGCCTTTGTTACAGATTGTGCCGAATCATTTCTAGAATCATATATTCCAATATTGATACGACGCAAGGATTTACCATATAGTGAACAACACAAACAATGGCAACAGATTCGACGTGGCAGATACGTTGAATTCAATCTAGTATATGACCGAGGAACGACATTTGGTTTGACCACTAATGGGCGGATCGAGAGTATCTTGATGTCCCTGCCTCTTACTGCAAGGTGGGAATATTGTCACGAGGTTGAACAGGGTAGTGAAGAGGCTAGATTATTGCAATACTTGCGCAATCCCAAGGATTGGTTAAACCAGTAAATGAGATGTTATCATGGCAGATTTGCAAAACTGGATTCGTCATGGGGATGAAATGCGACGCCCCTTGCTAGCGAATTCTGATTTACCAAAGGCCGAGAAATTGGTAATCGTTGGAGGTGGTTTATCCGGCCTTTGTTGTGCACTTAGAATTGCTGAAAAACGCCCTGAGTTACCAATATTATTAGTTGAAAAATCAGCTGAACTCGGCGGGGTTATTGCAACATGGCAAGAGGATGAGTGGATTTGTGACCTAGCGGTTAATGCTACCCGACCACACCCGGCATTCTGGCGATTAATTGATGATTTACAATTATCTGATAAATTTCAAACATCAAATCCAAAAGCCAAGTCTAGATGGATCTTATTAGACGATAAGCAACATAAATTATCACCTTTTTCCCTATTGAAAATTGGTCCGTTTAAATTTAGAAAAGCGCTTAAATTAGTCAAGAATGGTGGTTATTCAGTTGCTGATCTAATACCTAACAAGCAAATTGCTGATGCCTTGACCTTGGGCATTGTCAATGATACAGCAATAAATGTTGATGCGGACTTTTTGATGCCCTCGGTGACCAAATTTGGTGATAATCCGCCGGTAAAAAAATCAAAGCTAGCCTCACTAGTTGCCAAATCATATCCATTATTTACTCCTAAAAAGGGTACAATAGCCTCGCTAGATGGGGGGATGATTACATTGACCAAAGCCCTTATTGAAAGATTAAACAACATGTCTAATGTAGAAATAAGGCTCAATTATAACGCCCAATCTCCAAAGTCAGTGGCTGCCGAAAATAATGTTCCACTTAGTTCGATTATTTGGTCAGCGCCAGGCTTGAAAGATAGCTACGAAAGCACCGATTTGTCTATTTTCGCTATCGGCTATGAGCATCAACAAGTGGCTAAAGTGAAACTAGGATATGGCACATTAATCCCCAATCAATCATTACCAATAAGCGGGATTTTACATGAAAGCGACATTCATCAATCAAAGCGCAGTCCATCAGGCCATCGATTGTTTAGACTGATGGTGCCTCACAGCCGGTGGGACAAAGATGAGTCATCAGTCTTAGCCTGTGCCGAAAAATTACTGGCGAACAAGCCAGTTTTATTTACCAAAATAGGCGAGCGAAAAATACCTCGGTACAAACCAGGTTATTTGGCAGATATTGCTACTCTATCACCTGATTTTTCGATGGTTGGATGGGCAGTTAGTGGCGTTTCTATTACTCACGTTGTTGATGAAGCAGAACGAGTCGCAGAATTATTCTAAGCACTGGCTTTTGCTTGGAACTTCTTATTGATTAAACTACCAAGTCCTTCTATCCAGTCTGCATTATCATTCAAGCATTTTATCACTGTCAATTCTTCTCCACCTAAACTAATGAAATGCTCTCTAATTCCAATATCCAATTCCTCTAGAGTCTCAAGTCCATCTGCTAAAAAGGCTGGAGCAACTATCGCCAACTTCTTGATTCCTCGTTTAACAAGTTCCTCAACCTTGTCCATAGTTGACGGTTCTAACCATTTCACTGGTCCAATTCGGCTCTGGAAACTGAGCGACCATTGATCAGGTTTTAGGCCTAATAATCCCACAACAGTTTGAGTGGTATTCATGCAATGGTGGCCATAACAAATCGTATTGGCTTCAGTGGCGACTGAGCAACAATCGTTTATTTTTTGGCAATGATTTTTGGTTTTATCTATCCGTTTCACGTGAGAAACTGGCAATCCATGGTAAGAAAACAGTAAGTGAGTATCTTTGTCTATCTGTGATTCAATTGATTTTGCTAACGGTATAACATATTCTTCATCTGTTTCAAAATTGCCCATTTCAATTATCTCAGGATTCCAATTCATGTTCTTGAGTTGCTTGTATGAATGCTTCAACGCAGATTCTGTAGTTGCTTGAGCATGATGCGGGAACATTGGTAACAATAATAGTTCATCTACGCCTTTTGACTGTAATTGTTCTAAGCCATAGCGAATACTTGGGTTGCCGTAACGCATGGCAAATTCGAATTCAATTTCGTCGTTAGACGAGTTAAGTGATTTGGTAATCCGGTCAGAGTATACCCTCAGCGGAGAGCCATCTTCCATCCAAATTTTTTGATATAATGGGGCGATTTTCTTGGGTCTTACTCGCAATATTATACCTCGTACTAGGAATTGACGAACTAGGTATGGTGCATCAATGACGTCCGGGTCCAATAGGAATTCTCTTAGATAATCCCGCACAGATTTTACTGTTGGCTCATCGGGTGTTCCAACATTGATGAGTAAGACACCTTTCTTAGCCATGACAAAAGGTGTCAAACCTTTCTTAATAGTTATTTGTCATCCATCAGTTTTAGAATAATTCCCCATCCAACTAAATTGATTATTTCTTCATAAGTTTGCGGTGTTCTTTATTTTGTGGTGCCTGTAGGGTGGGTTGGGTCACATCATGACGCAGGGCGAAGACAATGTTTCTCGACTAGCCGGTATGGAGGTATATCTGCCGACCGGACAGAAACTTGGTGTTGTATATGATGTAGTAATTGATACAGATGGCATCAAATGTACTCATTTATTTGTCAAAGAAACCGATCATGAACTAGTAGAAGCAGGAATAAATGTCGCGATTCCGTGGCGTTGGGTTCGCGGGATTAACGATATTGTACTGCTTCGCTGGTTTCCACCAACACCCATACCATTGAACAAATGAGGCTATTAAATGGGTCTTGAAATTCATGTCTTGGGCACATCATCTGCCCGCCCTACCAATATTCGGCAGGTCAGTGGCAGCTTAATGTCCTGCGATGAAGGGATTGCTGTAGTAGATGCTGGTGAAGGCTTTCAAAGCAGGTTTTCAACTCAGAGAAAGCGCATGAAAACTTACGAATCATACCACCTCAAATCAAGTAGAGTGGCTGTGCTGTGTCTCACGCATGGGCATTTAGATCATACTTGGGGAGTGTTACCTTGGTTACAATCGATGGCTCTTGATAACCGAAATCAACCATTATTGATAATTGGGCCTACTTCAAGTGAGGTTGTTGAATCATTATTAGCAAATGATACATTGCCAGAAGAAACGCCACACTCTGACTTATCGCTGCAGTTTCAATTCTGGCACAAATTAGGCGGCACTAGCGAAAATCTAGGCTATGAAGTAAGGTGGGTTCTTGGTGATGTAGCGGGCGAAAGATGGCTGGAATTTGATACTAACACTGGTAATGTAATCGAGTTGCCTAACCAACCGCAACCACAAGGATGGCGCAACAATCGTATCGACGCTTTAGCGACTGCACACGGTATTCCCTCATGTGCTTGGAAATTATCGACCAAAGAAAAACCGGGTAAATTTGACCGAATGAGGGCCGCTGAATTAGGCTTAGATGATGAACAACGGGCTCAACTAGCTGCCGGAAATGATATTTTACACAACGAAACAACCCTACTTGCTAGACAGTTTAGGGGTGAAGATTTCCAATCAATATCGGCAGTAATTTCCGGTGATACAACAGAAATGGCGCCGGGTATTACCCAATTATCAGGCTGTAATTTGCTTATTCATGAGGCAACATTCCTCAACGATTGGACCAAGCATGCTGAAGATTACATGCATAGCACTGCAGCTGGAGCTGCAAGAACCGCAATAAAATGTAATGCTCAACATCTTGTTTTGACTCATTATGGGGCTCGTATCAAAGTTCCAGATGAGTCAGTTGATGAAGCACAAGAAGTCTTAGCTAATACAGACATTCAGATTACTGCAGCCCGAGACGGTGATCGATTACTGGTCGGGAATGACGGTTCAACCACTCATTTACATTGGCGTGATGATGGATGGACGCGCTGATTCATTGAAGCGTTCATTTCAAGTGTATGTCACCTTACAGCGCAATATGCGTTGTGCAACCATTGCTGTTATGTTGGTGGCAATTTTACTTGCACCATCAGTTACAGCCCAACCCTCTGGTCGAGATGGGCCAAATTGTTTAGATCGGCAAATCGACAATATTCTCAATACTGTGACAGTTGATGATGGAGTATGTGTAAAAGTAAATCTTGGGGCACTACAACCGGGTGATGTTTATGAGGTCAGTGTGTCGATTATCAGCGACGGTATTGATTTATTATTCTTTGATCAAAATCAAATTTTAACGTATGATGCTGGGCAATCATATCGAACTCAGTATAATCAAATTATCTCAACTGAAAATGCCTTAGGAGGCTATAGTTTTCATTGGAAAGTTCCGGCTTCAATAAATCCTAAAACATGGTATATGGTTCTAGATAACCTTGCTCACGATGGTGACAATGGTCAAGGAGACCAGGGTGGTTCGCAAAGTCAAATTGGTGTATCTTTTGATAAAATTGAGGAATCATATTGGACACCATTCCATGACGTTGTAGCAGTTACTAGTGATAATTATGCAACTTTACTATCTGGTGAATCACTGCGCTTGGACGCTGGAACAACAATAGTAGTAACGGCATGGGAACTGGAAGGTCAAGCAGATGTTTACCTACAAACTAGAGCGATGCATGATTTGTATGTTTCAGGGGGAATAGGTCAATTATTCATTCCAGAAATCGACCTTCAGTCAATAAGTGGCTCAGACTCTGACACTTGGACTGTTCCACAGGAACTAGATGGTCAAGAGTTATTGGTAATTGTCGACAATACCGACAATCCAGTCGGTGGAGGTGTTGGGGATAGCGATCTTAGGGTTAGTGTCCGGGTCGAATTGGCTCCGGTAGTTAATCCAATAATTACCTCAACTAACAACGGACTAACGTCCATAGGAGTTACATTATCACTAGACGCTAATAGTTCACCCAACAGACTTGGACAAATAGAGTCCCTATCTTGGGATTTTGATTCGGCAATTGATACAGATGGCGATGGTATTTTTACCAATGATCAGGATGGTCAAGGATTTCAAGTAGATGCAGCATACAATATCATTGGTAGTAAAGAAATAACTTTGACATTAACCTCAAAATCTGGACAAGTTGCAACAACTAACTACTCCGTAGTAGTCTCAGATATTGTTAATCCAATTCCACAGATAACTAGCAGTGCAGAATCGTTTAGTGGTGGGTTGAAGACTGGAATCAACACTCCGACTGCGTTTAGTTGTAGCTCTAGTTCTGACGATGGAGAAGTAGCCGGCTGTTTGTGGGAGTGGGGTGGTGTATTTTCCGACTCCAACAACTCGACTTCGATAACATGGCCTAATATTGGAACTTATGTGGTGAATCTAACGGTAACTGATATTTCTGGCAATTTTGGTAAAACTTCGGCTAATGTAGTTGTAGATGATTCTTCAAAACCGGTCTTGAATATGGAGTTAAAAAGTCAGTTGCCCTCTTCGATAATTGAAGGTGAATCACTAACCTTTAGCATGTCAGCCATCGACGCTTACGATCAATCTTACCAATTACAATATTATTGGGATCTCAATCCTTCGTTTGATAATGACGGTAATGGAGATACAACAGATGACCCAGATTTTGTTGGTTCAGATGTAGAAATTAGCTTTCCTGAAAGCGGTACAAAAGACATAGTCGTCACAGTATTTGACCAATCAGGCAATTCAGATTCTCACGCCTTTTCGGTAAAGGTTGCAAGTGCTGCACAGCCCACAAGTATGTTTGGCGTAATAGTAATCTCACTATTTGCCTTTGTTGTTGTTATGGCGGTTTCAATGATTGGTTTCCGTAGGTGGCAAACAGGAATCGCCGTACAATTACTTCAGGGAAGAGGCCTGTCAGAACAGGAAGCAAAACAACATATTTCTATGGTCAAACAGAAGACTAGAATTCCAATCTTTGCTGATGCTGCACAGATATCTGGCCTAAATTCTAATATTGAAATTACGACCAAAGAATCTCAACAAGAACAAATGCTCCAAACAGAGTATCAATCCATATATGGCGCTAATAACCAAACCCAAGTAAATACAGGCTCTGCTTTCGCCCCCCCAGCAAATACCTACGCCCCAGCGGTTGTCGCTACTCCTCAGCCACAATACAACGCCGCAACCCATACGGCTGCTTCTGATGCACTTGCAATGTTTGAAGAGGAGGAGAATCAAGAAATAATCGCTTCTATCACTGAGCAAGATGCTGAAGTAAAGGTTACTGAAGTAGTCAGCGGTGGGATTGAACTGCCTTTCCAAGTTAAGAGTCAAATCGATGATGTACCTGAAGTCTCCAAGCCCGATAAGCAAATTGAGTCAGTTGTGATTGATGAAGCAATTAAGCAAGTTAGTTGCCCAATATGTGATTTTTCGTTTAAAATCCGAATTCCAGAGGTCGATGAGGCAATCGTAGCTTGCCCTTCCTGCAACAAGGATTTCAAGTTACGGTTTGAATAAAACACCCTCTGTTTAGACTATTGAATGAACTTAGAGGGGATAGTTTATCGTAGGTTGAATGCATCCAAAGGGTATGGATGAGCGTACGCTAAGGTTGGTTAGACCGGGGCTACCTCAGTCAGGCGACCCAAGAAAACCGGCAATAATGCTGATTTTGATAATGGTATTATCAATATCTCACCCGGTTGCTGCAGACACAACTATCACTAGAGATGACTTTGATGTCTTAGATTCATTGATGGAAACACTGAACATGAGGACAGAGAACGGTGAGGCTCTAATTGCTGCGAGTTCTGCAGAAAGTGCGCTAGCTCAAGTCGATGCCAACGCACGCATGATTTTGCCCGAAGACCCACTAGCAATATCCAATTCATTTCTTGATGGAGTAACAATGCGTGATTCAACATCCTTTGCACCGGACCATCCTAGACCCTACGAATTTTTGATGGATGCCTCCACACAACCAGACGGCTTTCCTGGGAATTTGTTTCAAACACTATTTAACATAGATAATGTAGCACCTGGTAGCCTTTTAGCTATCGGACTGAATACTTATGCCGTTTATGTAAACTTCACTTCACGAGATAATGGCCCTTCGTACGAAGCCTGGCAACAAGGTACATTTACTGGTGAATTATTTGTCGATGGACAAATAGTTTTATTTTCAAATTATATCGATATTGATGGAGATGGAGCTGATGATTTATCAGTCGCTTTAACCATTGAAGGAATCTTGAATCAAGGCGATGGTTGGGGCGTTGAGACTAGCGGTGGGATAATACCGATAATTGAGAAATTGTGGATTAATCCTACCTTCCAGTGGAAAGTGACCGCACTAGATCAAACAGACCCACTGTGGGATTCTCTTCAGCACCTTGAAATCAGTTTAATGAAAGGTTTAGCATTTGACATTACTTTAGATGATTCAGAGTCATATGCAATAGTCATCGATACTAGATTCACTCAACCCCCGCACGAATTTACCCTCGGAGTCGGCATAGAAAGGATAGAATTTAACGTAGCCCCCCAAGATTTAGTGACATTCCTAGCATCTTTGTTAATCGGTGCCATCGATTCTAGCCAATTGTCACTATCATCGATAACTGCTCCTTATTCTGTGCAAATAAATAATCCCAATGCTCCAGGAACAAACCTGCAAACAAATTGTCAGGATGAAAATTATTACGACCCGATTGCTGATAATGAAGCCCCAAGTCACGAGCATAAATGTGGCTACGGCGTTGGAGTTGGTTTCATAAGATTCGATGGCGATGGCAGCGGTTCTGCAGCTCCGATTCTTGAAATGAGTTACTTGGACGCTGGATTCCATCCTGAGATAGGTGACACTAGGTTGCCAGAAGAGGTTGACATAACGATTAGAAATGATAACTTAGGCGAGAATTCATTTGATTCTGTAGAAATATATTCAGACAAAGGTTCAGATGTTTACCTTCATTATTTCGAGGATCGAGCAAATGTACCTGAAGGGGATTCTTCATTTGGTAATATAACAGATGCTCGAGCATGGATTCACGGTCTGCCTTCGGGAACGATGCCTCAAGAGGAAATAAACTCAATTTTCACCATGATAGGAGAAGCACCAGGGTCGGTTAACTTACCTGGTGAAGTGCCTTCACGATTATCTCTAATCATCGCCATCAAGAATTTCTCTGGCGATAACACACCAAATGTCGATGACCCAACCCTGCCGGTAAACCCACTGAAAGAATTGGCGCCCAATACGCTGATTGCTATTGTTGGTTCTGAACCGATTGATCGTTTAGAATACAAATCAACCTTCGAGCGGGGCGGGGTTGCTACAGACCGCTCATCGTTAGAATTCACAATTGAGGACATACCTGAGGTTGTTTTGGTCGAGGGCAGTTTCCTTATTGCTCCTACAGGTATTGACCGAGTTAACTACGACAATCCGAATCTAAATTCAATTGCTCAGATATTTGACAATGCTTTGCTAAGTGTTGTTCAAGTAGCTTTAGATATTGGGGATATAGTCAATTCTCTACCGGACTTAATCGTCAGCACAACCGGTTCGGAAGGCGGCAAGTTACATATCCACTGTTATGACCAAGTGAAAGGTAATATTGCTGGAAACCCGCGAGAAACAGCCGAAATTGGCTTAGTTGAATTATCATTTTCAAGCAGTGATAACCCGGTTATTGAGGGCCAAGACCACATTTTAATTGCCGAAGACACCAATATTGAATTAGTAATCGGCAGAGATGATCAACCAATTAAACCACTTGTACCAGTTGCTATCAGTATTCGCGTTTCTGGAATCTCCAGCGTGATTCAAGAATTTGACCCAGACACAGATGTTAGGGACCTAGAGATTACCGGTTCTACTGGAGAACCAATTCTAATTGGCCATATCAAGCATCAAGACGGCGACTCAAGTACCGCGACAACTCAGTCAGCCAGAATTTCTAATCGTCCTGATACCCTGAAAATTATCCAAACCACAAATGATGTAACATATCAAGCGAGTGATACAATTCAGTCGATTACCTATGGTGGTAAGAGCCCAAGTCAACAGAATGCAATTCAACTAAATGGATTGCCCGATGAATTCTCTTTGACCCTAGGGGATACGCTTGGATATACTGGAAGGGAAGCAATAGATTCCATAATCATCCAACTTTCCAACGCCACTGAAGCAAGAACTATGAATGGAGACCATTTTAGATTCTTTGTTAATCAAGATACTTCAGAGGCTAGTTTGAGTTTGAAAATTTCAGATATAATTAGTTTGAAAAGATACTCACCTCAAGTGCCCGATGCTGTGGGGCCAGAGGGCAATTCAATTATCGAAATGGTTCGCAGCCAATCTTCACCATTCTACGTCTTACTCGAGGATGAGTCGCAATATGACGACGAATTCCTCGGTATGAATGGGCGCGTTATGTTAGACCCTCTGCCATCAAACATCAGTCTTGCATTCCCAAGTACTGTTGATTCGTCTGGCCTTGAACTACCAAGTTTTGATGAAGGTGAAGGAATTGAATCATTATCTTTCTTCCTCGGAGATTTGGTTGATTTTGGCTCTTCAGTTAACGATTTAATCTATGATTTCACCAAAGACTTAGTTGGTACTGAGGGAGATGAAGAGGACTTTTCTCTTGGCGTTGATTTGCTGACAGGTGAGGCGTTTAATCTAACAGTAGATGTTAGAAAAGGCAGCAATCCTCTGGATGAACCAAACTGGGCACATGGCATTGGCATGAACGCAAAAGAAGCCTCAGTACTTAGCTTTAATCTGTCTCGTTTACCTTCTTTCACGCAATCAGATTTACTATCTGCTAATGATATTCTAGCAGACTATAAAATTGACAAAGCCGAGGAAGAATCAGCCCTTGACATCTTAACACGTTCAAACATTACTCAGGCAGAGATTTTGATTGCCGTTTTAGAGGACGGAACGATATATGATTTCGAACGAAATTTACTCAATGAAACTCAGTTAGAGGAACAAGGAATCACCTTTGAATTCCGCCGTACTTGGCATAATCGGCTTTGGTTGCCGCAACTACCCGCAGGAGAAATATCTCTAGAGTATGATTTTAGAATGATCGGCGATATTCCTCAATATGAATTCGAACTATTCCTTGGGCAATGGAAACCTCTAAGAGAGCAAATTAGTATCGTGATTAATGGATTACAAGGGACAGATATGGACCTAGTAATCGATGGTTTAGATACTACTAAACCAAATGATGTTACTGCAAATGCCGTATTCTTTACCCAAGATGATTTGATAGTTCCAAGATTTAATGTGATAATGACTTATGATTTTGGTTCTAATCTAGATTCTGTTCATGCTACTTTCATCGATAGAATCGAAGATACTAGAGTCGAAGCATTGATTATTGATGTGGCTCAATCAATGGAGTTTTCTGCAACCATCGGAGATATTTTCAACATATCTATGAATGTTCCAGAACAATTCAGAACCCAGGGTAAATTCTCTGCGGAAAAATTGATGATTCAACAGATGCGCTATATCGATGGATTTTGGTGGCCTGCAACCACTTTCATGCGAAACTTACCTAGCGTAATGTCATTATCAGCTGTGCCTGCTAATGACTTTGATATTAGAGAAGACACCTCCTTCCAAGGGATGATGACCCTTGACTATTCTTCCAATGGCGATGACTTAGACTTGTACTTAGAGGCTAGTGGCAGAGCTGTTGACTTCCGTGGTGATGTGTTGATGATTGCTCAAGGGTTGCCCTCAACGTTCAAACTTGAACCAACTAATGACTGGGGGATGAGGGTTGCATCATCAGGCGAAGGGGTTGAAAGCCTGTACATGAAACAGACCAACATTCCAGTACAGCCAGGAGTAATGGTTGACAGACTGGAATTAGTTGGAGAGGACCTTAAATCTGCAACAATAAAAATCAAGAGAGGGCCGTATGAGTACCCTGTAATAATTCTTGAAGACATTACCTCGGGCCGAATTGTAGCAAGTTCTCAAGTCACTTCACAACCAGGCTACTATGTTGATTTCTTTGGCGATACTAAATTTGACGGCCGTGCAGTAATGCTAGATACTCAATTTACCGGTATAATTCCAGTATCTTCTTCTCTTGGAGTAAATGGAATGGTTTCTGATTTATCATTAATTGGCACCTTAACAGGTGGCAATGTTGAGACTAGACACATCTTGTTGGTCGAGCCAGTCACCTCGCTAATCGCGAGCACAATTGCAATGTTGGGTTGATAAAATGGTTAATGATGATATATTCAATGATGAAGAGGAACTCCTCATCCATGAAGATTCAATTTCTGAGACTACTCAAATGACTGAGGAAGAATTAGCAATCCTTCAAGCCTCAAAAGACGCGGCACAATTTGTTAGAGATCTCCAAAAAGAAATCACTCCAAATCGAGTAGCAATGGCGGGATTGGTGGTAATGTTGCTTATTGGTGCAATCTTTAGCACATGGTACTGGGTAATACCACGGGACTCAGTAATGGTTGAGACTTTGTACATGCAACGCAGTGGTCACTTGGTGATGTCTGAAATCCACAATACGGGGAGTAGGGAAATTACTGATATTGAATTTGAGGTTAAATTTCAATCTTTAGAAGGTGAAATCTTAGACTCCATGGGTATTGATGTCGATTCTATTTCGGCACATTCTTCAGTGGCTGGTGATGATATCGAAATGTTAGTCGCGGGCCATACGGTCTGGGATAATTATGTCATAGCTATCGATTTAAAGTATACCGATCATAATGGTAATCGGCAGTTTGAAATTTGGACTCATGAAGTTGGCGATTGGGCATGGGAAGAATTCAAAGATAGAACTTGATTACCGGCTCACACAATACCCCAAGCAATAAAGCGCAGCGGAACTGGGCATATATTATGCAAAGCAAGCGTTCTGCATGGGGAGTGATTTTCCTTGTAGCGTTGTTTATTTTGCAAGGTACCTCACAATTAGCATTCAATAATGAGCCTATTCAGACAGAAATAACTGAAAATAATGGTATTGAATGGGTTAGTTTTGAACTTAAAGACGGCGTTTATCATGATGCAGTTGGAACTTACGATAATTCAACCAGCAAAGAGTCTAGGGAAGTGATTGCCAATACGATTTTGGGGACCTTCACCGAGTTTGGTTTAGAACTTTCACGACCCATCAGTGCTGAATTTCTCCAGCCTAGAGAGGATTTACGAGTGGCATTAATTGATTCAGATATCAATTTGAAAGAAGCAAGAGCACGAATTAACGACTTAGATGGGTTAGTAATTAGGGAGTATTTATCCCCATCAGGTTTGGTTGTTCAAGGAACTCAAACTGCTCTTGAACAGTTATCTATGCTGGAAAACATCGCTTCAATTCAAAATGTTCCTGTCGCTCTAATAATAGAGCCAAACCTTCTGGATGTCTTACTATTGCAGGGCTCTGAGCAATCATTACTGGGTGAAAGAGTCAGACTTGAAGGTTGGCGGGGCGAGTATGGACTAGAACAAACAGTATCATTGAGCGATGGTATCTCTGAGGTAAAACAAGATTTACTCGAGGTGGTTAATTGGTCAATAACTGATGAGATAAAGTGGGATAGTGGTCGGTTTGAAGGTGATTTAACGACCTCCAATATAATTGAATTAGCATCTCAACCAGCATTAAAATTACTTCGTTTCAATCCGGTTTTCCAAGTCCACAATAACAACGCTGGTAGCCATATGAAATCTAACAGCATGCAAATTTACTTTACCACAGATTTGGATGGTTCAGGCCAAACAGTTGCGGTTGCCGATTCAGGTCTGGATGAAGATCATGGCGATTTTGGTTCTCGCGTAGTAGCAAATAATGATGTCATCAATGACGGGTCTACTGCAGATCGTTGGTCCGGCCACGGTACTCACGTTTCATGCACAGTACTTGGCGATGGAAATCGTGGAGGTTATTCTGGCGTCGTCCCTGCAGCAGACCTTTATTTCCAAGCTATGGAAAACGATAACACAGGAAACTTCCAATCTCCTTCGCTAAACAGCCTACTCAATTCAGCGTATAGCGCTGGGGCTAGAACTCATACCAATTCATGGGGTAATTCTGGAGGTTTTGGTCAATACTCTTCTGAAAGCCAAGATGTTGATGATCGGGCTAATTACTATGACCGATATTACAGCGGAGCAGAAGGATTAACCATTCTATTTGCTGCTGGTAATGATGGACCCGATTCCGATACAATCACTCCACCTGCAACTGCCAAGAATGCAGTGACCGTCGGGATGCATCAAAATCGTTACCAAGGTGCTCCCGATTACATAATGGAAGGCTCTTCTCGTGGACCGCTTGATGATGGCAGAATCAAGCCAGATATATTGGCACCAGGCGGTTATGTGCGTTCATGTCGTGCTCAAGAGGCTGCAGACACAGGTGGTGCAAGCTGGTCCAGTACTTGGTATCTAGAATATACCGGGACTTCAATGGCTACACCAAATGCCGCTGGTGCAGCAGCCATGATTAGAGAATATTTGGAAGAAATTGCCCTTCGTCAATCACCTCAAGGAGCACTGGTCAAAGCACTCTTGATATTGGGAGCAGAGGATATTGGTACTAGAGATATTCCAAACAATGATGAGGGCTGGGGTCGAGTCAACTTGCGTAATTCTCTAGCACCTCCAGACGGGCAAGGCGTTTGGGTCGATGACAGGTCACTACTCTCGGCAACAGGTAATTCAAAATCGTACACCTTTGATATCGATTCAGCAGGTGATCAATTCAAAGCGGTACTTGCTTGGTCTGATGAATATGCTTCAACATGGTCCAATACCCAATTGGTGACCGATTTAAATTTAGAAATTACTGACCCGAATGGTCAAACCTACCTAGGTAATGATTTCGCAAATGGACGTTCAACAACTGGAGGCAGTGCTGATTCTTTGAACAATGTAGAGGTAGTTTTGATAGATTCGGCAATTATTGGTACGTGGACTGTAGAGGTGATTGATGCTAATCATGGAGGTAGTAGGTCACAACCATTTTCTCTGGCAGTTATGGGTCATGGAATTAATGATCTCAAACCAGACTTGGTGATGATCGAATCCGGTTACAGCATTGACATTGCTATCCCCAGTGTTGGTCAGCAAACAGAATTAATTTGTATGCTGGAAAATACTGGTAATATTAGATCTGACCCATTTGATGTGACACTCGAGGTAAATGGTGTAGAATTAGGCTCACAATCAATGGAACTTAGTGGTGGAGCAGACCGTGAATTAGTATGGTCATGGACTCCACAAACTTCAGGCGAGAACACAGTCTCATTCATCATCGATAAAGCTGGAGTGATTGTTGAAACTCTTGAAACAAATAATCGTCTTGACGTGATAGTAAATGTTTCCGAACCAGGGGTGGCCATTTCTTCCTTGCAACAAACCTATGTCTTACAAGACGCAAAACAGACTTCAACCACTTGGCAAATCAGTTTACAAAATACCGGTTTACTCCCAACCAATGCCTCCATCGGCTATTCAACCATTCTATCAGTCGATAATGGCAGCGAGATGGATTGGTATGTTGGACTATCCGGAAGTGATTATTCACTTGAAGGTCTGGAGTCAGCAGATCTATCAGTAACTGTGCTACATCAAGAGTCTCCTTTGCCCGGGACATATCAAATAATTCTAATCGGGCAAGATTTAGATAACAGTATATCTGAACAATATTACCTTGAATTATCTGTAGGGGAAATCCCCGACATCGAAGTTGTTACGGATTATGACATTGTCCCAGTCCACCCAATTGAGCCCACTTCTGTGCCAATTTATTTGTTCAACACCGGTAATACTGAGATTGCATATGATCTTCAAGTTCAATCACCAAACGGATGGGATGCCAACTTTATCCAAGACTTTACGCCTAGCAAATTTGCCACTTCACCGCTTGTTGCAGCTAATGATTTCACCACCTTAGACATGGTAATTGAACCACCTTCGGTGGTGCCAAATTCTGGCTATCAAACATTGCTTACCTTAAGCGTCACTTCTAAAACAACTCCAGCAGTAAATTGGTTAATTGAGGTGCCTATCGAGGTTGAGGCAGTAAAATCGGTACAAGTTAGAAGCGATACTTCAGTAATTAATCTTCAGCCAGAGTCCCAATTAGTCATGGTTTTTACCGTAGAAAATAAGGGCAATTTACCGGTTAAATTATCACCAACTTTTATTCTTCCTCAAGGCATACAAGTGATTAGTTCAACAGGCGTCATTGATCTAGCAGTGGGTGGATCAGAAATATATCTTACAACTCTGCAATTATCAAGCAGTGCTAAATCTGGTGAAGCGAAAGTACATTTTGATAACGGTTCAGATCGATTTACTTGGAGTGAATACCTTGATGTACAAATTTATCCAAAACCGAGTCTTTCGTTTGAAAAAGTAATTTATCCTGATGGCCAAGAGTATTCTGCTAC